>ERZ778023.130-NODE-130-length-205636-cov-15.210175_pt1 | contig 205636 bp, 197 predicted proteins | sample MGYA00375753_ERZ778023 | MGnify/ENA primary metagenome ERZ778023 (study PRJEB29350, sample SAMN05389822) | bioreactor metagenome | isolation source: Ammonium sulfate bioreactor | place: South Africa: University of Cape Town | collected 2014-04-04 ... | reverse complement strand
GTTCAAAAAGCAAAAAGCCCAACATTTCTGTTGAGCTTCTTTAGTCGGGAAGACATCCCGCGAATAGCGGGAGCACCTGCGACCACATGCCCCCAGCCATCTGCGCTACCGTTCAAAAAGCAAAAAGCCCAACATTTCTGTTGAGCTTCTTTAGTCGGGAAGACAGGATTCGAACCTGCGACCACATGACCCCCAGCCATGTGCGCTACCGGGCTGCGCTACTTCCCGAACTATTTTAACGGGACTGCAAAGATAAAAATAATTGCTTTACTGCAAGCAGAAAATGTGCTTAATATAAGTCGGCAGTAATAAGCTTCAAGAACTCCGACCTGGTTTCATTCGCCTCGAACTGTCCGCTGAAGGCCGATGTTGTGGTCACGCTGTTTTGTTTGGATACCCCGCGCATCATCATGCACAGGTGTTTGGCCTCTATTACCACAGCCACACCCTGCGGGTTCAGCGTTTCCTGTATGGCATCCAGTATCTGGTGCGTCATACGCTCCTGCACCTGCAGGCGGCGCGAGAAGCACTCCACTACATGGGCTATTTTGCTCAGGCCGGTTATCCAGCCATTAGGTATATACGCTATATGCGCCTTGCCGAAGAAGGGCAGCATATGATGCTCGCATACCGAATATAGTTCTATGTCCTTTACGATCACCATTTCGCTGTACGACTCATGAAATTTGGCCGACATCAGTATATCGTGCGCATTCATATGGTAGCCCTGCGTGATGAACTGCATGGCCTTGGCTATGCGCTCCGGTGTCTTCAGCAGGCCTTCCCTGTTGGGGTCTTCGCCCAGTGCTTCCAGTGTCGAGCGGTAGTTCTCACTCAGCTTTTTCGTTACGTCCTCGTCGTAGTGTTCCGTCTTTTTATAAGCCATGTACTTTCTTTCGTTCTTTAGCCGTAGTATTCTACGTATATGTTAGGGGTTTCCTGCAGTTTTATTTTATGCAGTTGTGCACCGTTCTTTTCTATGTGTGGGCTTAACTGATCCCATATGGCCATGGCAAAGTTCTCGGCACTGGTGAACTTGCCTTTCATGAAGTCCACATCCATATTCAGGTTGCGGTGGTCCACCTTGTCCACGATCACATCCCTTATCAGTTCGCCCAGGGTCTTGGCATTATAGATAAAGCCGGTATCGGGGTGTGGTTCGCCCTTTATCGTTACATGCAGCTCATAGTTATGGCCATGCCAGTTCACATTGGCACACTTGCCGAATACCTCTTTGTTCTGCTCATCGCTCCAGTTGTCGTTCGATAGTCTGTGGGCTGCATTAAAATGCTCCACGCGCGTCAAATAAACCATTTTTTAAATTTAATCCTGCAAAATTACACTTACATAACGGTTTGGCAAAAATGTGTTTACTTGCGGTATGAAGCTACTGCTTACAGCGGCTACGGAGGGCGAGATTGGCCCCTTTTTGGGCCATTTGCAGCAAAACGCGACAGTTGCCGGTCCCGGCCGTTTTACCCTGGGGCAAAACGACTTGCAGGTCTGCATCTCGGGAGTGGGCATGCTGGCCACTGCATATAACCTGGCAAAGCTACTACAGGCCAATAGCTTTGATTTTGCCATACAGGCAGGTGTTGGGGGCAGCTATGATCCCGGTATTACATTAGGGGATACTTTATTCGTTAGCAGCGATCAGTATGGCGACCTCGGCGCGCAGGACCATTATAATTACCTCGATATTTTCGAACTGGGCCTGCTTGAAGAAGACGGTGTCCCCTTTACATCCGGCAAATTGGTGCCCCCGCCACATCCCCTGCACAATAAGATAAAACTGTCCAAAGCTACTGCCCTGACAGTTAATACTGTGGCCGGGGCCGATTTTATGGTAAAAGCACGCCGGCAAAAATTCAATTGCCAGTTGGAAAGTATGGAAGGGGCGGCTTTTCATTATGTATGCCTGCAGGAAAATATACCCTTTGCACAGGTCCGTGCCATATCCAACTACGTAGAGCCCCGCGATAAAAGTAAATGGAAGATGAAAGAGGCCATTAACAACCTCAACAACTGGCTGATAGATTTTTTAGAACAGCTGTAGTACTGCTTTATAATACCTTTGCATCTTAGTGCCTGCCGCCAGGCAGGCATTACGGAAAAATGGACAATATGAAAATCACGCTCGGATTTAGCCCCTGCCCAAATGATACTTTTATTTTCGATGCCATGGTCAATGGTAAGATAGATACCAAAGGCATCGACTTCGAATATGTTCTTGAAGATGTAGAGACCCTCAACCGCTGGGCTGAGGAAGGAAGGCTGGATATCACCAAGCTCAGCTACAACACCTTCCTGCATGTGGTCAACGATTATGCTTTGCTGCACAGCGGCAGTGCACTGGGCAATGGGGTAGGGCCCATGCTCATCGCAAAACAGCCGCTCGACCTGGCGAATATTGCCGCTTATAAAATAGCGATACCCGGTATCAATACTACGGCCAATCTCCTGCTCACACTTGCCTTCCCGCAGGCGAAGGATAAAACAGAGACTCTCTTCAGCGATATTGAAGCAGCCGTATTGCATGGCAGTTTTGATGCCGGCCTTATCATTCACGAGAGCCGCTTCACCTATGCACAAAAAGGCCTTGTAAAGCTCATCGACCTTGGTGACTGGTGGGAGCAGGCTACCGGCGCTGCCATACCACTTGGCGGCATAGTGGCCCGCCGCAGCTTCGGAAAAGAACTATCTGCCACGATAGATAACATCATAAAAGAGAGCGTGCAGTATTCATGGAATAATTATCCCACCCTTGCCCCATTTGTAAAAGAACATTCCCAGGAGATGGAAGAGGACGTGATGCGCAAGCACATAGATCTATACGTAAATGAGTACACCACCGACCTTGGAGAAACAGGCCGTAAAGCCATCAACACACTCTTTGAAAAAGCGAAGCAGGCAGGTTTGCTAACCAATGAACTTCCCGCTTCTATATTTTACTAGGGTGATTAATCTGCCAGCGTATATAACTCCGGGAGGTTCCTGCCCAGTCCATCATAGTCCAGCCCGTAACCCACTACAAAGTTATTGGGTATCTCGAAGCCCACGTAGTCCGTATATACATCGTGCTGTAGTGCTTCAGGCTTAGTGAGAAAGGCCGCTATTTTTAACGATGCCGGGTGGCGTTGCATTATTTCGGGTATGAAGGCGCTGAGCGTTTTGCCGGTATCTACTATGTCTTCCAGTATCACCACATGGCGACCTTCCAGCCTTTCTTCCATGCCAATAGCCGTTACTACATTGCCGGTTGAAGTAGTGCCTTTATACGAGGCCAGCTTGATGAAAGATATCTCCGCATCAACGGTGATGCAGCGAAAAAGGTCGGCAGCGAAGATGAAAGAGCCGTTGAGTATAGAAATAAAAATGGGATTAAGCCCTGCGTAATCCTTGTCTATCTGTGCGCCAAGTTCTTTTACCCGTTCCTGTATCTGCTCCCTGCTTATAAATGGCTTGAAGACCTTGTCATGTACCTGTACTGTATTCATTCTTTTTATCTTATTCTTTTACCCTGAGTTTCTGGCCCACTTTTATCTGCTCAAAATTAAGGTCATTCCAGTCCATCAGCTGCTTCATGCTGATGTTGTTATCCCTGGCGATCGAGAACGCAGTGTCCCCATCGCGCACAGTATAGTATTTGGTTTTATCAACGCTTGCCGCTGAGGCCATATTACTGCCTGTAGTGTTTTGGTTATTTACTGCGGCCACTTTTTTATCGTTCACATATACTACCCGGTCCAGCCTTGCCTTCAGGCGGTCCAGTTCATCCATAGGCTCTTCTTCCTGTGGCGGGTTTACCGTGGCTGCTTGTTTGTGCTCTGTTACTGCCTCGGCAGGTTTTTCTGTTGCGGCCGCTACTTCAGTTTTCACTTCAGCAACAGCTGGCATAGGGGCCGGTTTTGTTTCCACCACTACAGGTACGGCACTTTCTCTTTTCTTTAGTTCACCGATAGGTTCGGCTTTGGGGCTGCTAACCGGTGCTGTTACAGTGGCGCTTAGAGGTTCCTGCGTTTTGTTGTCCTCAGTCACTTCGGGTGGCGCTACAGGCTGGCTCGCGGTCGTTGTTGCAGCAGGGGTTACTGTTTTATTTTCAGCATTAGTAACCTTTGGCGTATTACCTGCCATAGGATGAAAAGCAGGTTTCAACATTGATGGGCTGCCTGTTGCGGCTGTTGCCGGTGCAGGCCGTTCCGATGCAGGCTTGGCTTTTGGTGCCGGTGGTTCATAATTGGCTGCTACAGGTGCAGCCGGTGCAGGTTTTTCAGCCGCTGTTACAGGCAGCGCCGCTTGCGGGCTGGTCGCTTCAGGCTGCACGTTATTCGTTTTTATTGTTGCAATGCTCTGTGCAGGTTTGTTTTCGCTAGCGGGGCTGGCAGCCGGTACATCCGCGTTCCTGTTAGCAGGTTGCCTTTTGAGCAAGCCATCATCCTTAAGTGCAGGGTTACCCTGCTCGATGGTGTTTTTGTCAATATAGTTACTGCCCTGTGTGGATGGCCTGCCCATATCGGCCAGGAAGGCGCCATTTTGCTCAGCACCGTTTTTACTGGTAGTCACCTGGGGCTTGCGCGGTGCATTGTCCTGCAGGTATAATTGTGTGCCCGCTACAGGCTCCTCGTTGGCATCTATATGGTTCATGGCCATCATACGGCGCAGTTGCACACCTTCAAGCTGTGCTATCTCGGCCATTGTTTCGCCGGTTTTCACGATATGGTATGCCTGCTGCCCTTTTACGTTTTTTCGTTCCAGGTAGATGAACATATTCGACGCCAGGGGGGCATCAGGCAGGTCGTTCATCTCCAGCAGGTGCTCATAACGTATGTTGAACTTCAGCGCATACTGGAATGGCAATTCTCCTTTAAACGCGTAAACAGCCTTCAGGCCGTTTACAGTTACAGGTTTTGCATTATCGAGTGTCCTGTTGGTCGCTTGTATTTGCTTCGCTTCCTGCTGCTCGCTTGTGGTATTTGTTCGCTGCACAGTAGTTATGGCCTGTTGCTTGGGTGGGGGCGCATTTTTCGGTCCGGCAGCACTGGCAGTCACCGGTGGTGTTGCCGCCGCTTGTATGGCTGCTGCAGCAGCCGGCGAGCTGGGCGATTGTAGCTTGGCACGTACCAGTACAGGGTCGTCATCGTCCATTATGGCCGGGGTGCGGCTGCCTGCTTTGCTGGATGCGGTACCATCATGCTGGTATTCCTCATCATTGTCCATACCTGCATAGGTGAAGTCCTGCAGCTTAAAGTCTTCGATGATCTTTATCAGTTGCTGTGCATAGCGTGGGTTGGTAGCATAGCCGCATTTTTTGAGGCCCACGGCCCAGCCTGCATAGTCCGTTTCCGAAAGTTTGAATAATGAAGCATAGCGTGCAGAGCTCTTCAGGTAGTCTGAGTGGTCGCGGTAAGAATCTTCTGCCTTCGGGTATTTGCGGAAACATTCATTGGGCGCATCGTCGGTATGCGCAAAGGTTTCCCCCTTCCATTCTTTTTTGCACTTGATGCCAAAGTGGTTATTCGCTCCTGTAGCCAGTTCGCTGGCGCCGGCTTGTGTTTCCAGTATACCCTGGCCCAGTGTTATGGCCGCAGGTATGCCGCTGCGTTTTTGCTCCGATATGGCGAGCGATTTATATTGCTTTATATATCGCTGCACACGCGAGGTATAGCTATCATCCTGCGCCTGCACGCGTGCTGCAAAACAAACCATTAAGGCTAAGCACGTAATCTTCCACTTAAGCATAAGCAATAATTATTTTGGTTTTTAATCAGCTGCTATCTTTCTCATAAGCATGATACCATCGCGCACAGGCAACAGTACATGTTCTACTCTCTTATCCTGCCGCACCTTTTCATTGAATGCATGAATGGCACGGGCATTCTTACTCTGTTCCTCTTCGGGCAGCACTACTTCCCCGTCATAAAGCACGTTATCAGCCAGTATGTAGCCGCCTGTCGGTACCTTGTCTATCACAAGGTCGTAATACCGGTGATAATTTTGTTTGTCGGCATCGATGAACACCAGGTCAAAGGTGGCATCGAGCGCGGGAATAATTTCAGATGCGTTGCCGATATGCTGGCTTATTTTTCCTTCCAGCCCGGCTTTGCAAAAATAATGAAAACATATGTCTTCCAGTTCCTCATTTATGTCAATAGTATGTAAATGGCCCCCATTTTGCAGCCCCTGGGCCAGGCAAATGGCCGAATAACCCGTATATGTGCCTATTTCAAGCACATTTTTAGGCTTTATCATATGGCTGATCATTTGCAGCAGGGCACCCTGCAAGTGCCCGGATAACATTACGGGCATCGGTATTTTCATATTTGTCTCCCGGTTCAGGGCCGCCAATACAGGCATTTCATCGCTAGTGTATTGTTCCGAATACTGGTCTAAAGCCTTGGATATTAATAACTGGGTCATTTAAAAATTTGGTTGCAGTTTGTTGTGTGAATAAAATTCGTGCAGGTAGGCCACTACCTCCTCCACGGTATCGAATATCTTGATCATTTCCAGGTCACCCGGGCTTATATTGCCTTCTTGTTCATGCATGATCTTGCCCATCCAGTCAAAGAGGCCCTGCCAATAGCCCGAGCCCATACAGATCATAGGTGTCTGCGTGAATTTACGGGTCTGTATCAGGGTGGCTACTTCAAAAAATTCATCCAGCGTGCCCCAGCCACCCGGCATCATCACGAAGCCCTGTGCATACTTGGTGAACATGACTTTGCGTACAAAAAAGTAATCGAAATCCAGTGATTTGTCGCCATCTATATAAGGGTTGGCGCTCTGCTCGAAAGGCAGGGCAATATTCAGCCCTACCGATGTGCCACCGGCCATACTGGCGCCCTTATTGGCCGCTTCCATGATACCCGGACCGCCGCCTGTTATGATTCCGAAGCCTTCCTCGGCAAGGCGCTTGGCCAGTTCTACAGCCAGGTCATAGTATTTATGCCCTGCAGTGGTACGTGCCGAGCCGAATATGGATATGCAAGGGCCTATCTTGGCAAGGCTCTCAAAGCCCTGCACAAACTCGGCCATTATCTTAAATATCTGCCAGCTTGAGTGCGCTTTCGTCTCCGTCCAGTCGCGCAGCTTTATCTTCGTCAGTTGTTCCTTCATGATCTGTTACGGCCATATAGCCGCTGTCTTTTTTAGAACATAAAATTAATAGTAAAAAGGTGAGTGCCGCATTGATGATCAGCAGCTCGGTGCCTATGGCATAACCGCCCAGCCATTCTTTGTCGTGCTCTTTCAGTATATAGCAGGCCACAGGTGAGGCTATGCACACCAGCGGCACCAGCGAATTGATGGTCTTGCGCTTAGTGAATATACCGAAAGCAAAAAGCGCCAGCAGGGGACCGTAAGTATAGCCGGCCACTACCAGCAGTATCTGTATCAGTGAACCATTATCCACTTCCCTGAAGAAGAATATACAGCCAAGGAAGATAACGGCAAATGTGGTATGCACCCGTAGCCTGATGGTGGATACCTGTTTTTCACTGAGGTCTTTCCTTCTCTTAATGCCCAGTATATCGATGCAAAAAGATGAGGTAAGTGCCGTCAGGGCCCCATCGGCACTGGGAAAAAGGGCCGATATCAGGCCGATGATAAAACATACGGTAATGATGAAAGGCAGGCCGCTCTTTAGTACTATGGTAGGGAATATATCATCGCCCGTTGCCGTTATGCCTTTGGCATTTGCATAGAGGTATAGCAGGCCGCCGAGCGTAAGGAATATAAAGACCACGAACATTTGCAGGAAACTGAGCACCACCATATTCTTCTGCGAGTCTTTCAGGTTGCTCACGCTGATGTTCTTCTGCATCATCTCCTGGTCCAGCCCCGTCATGGCTATGGTAATGAACATACCACCCATTATTTGCTTCAGGAAAAAGTTACCGCTCTGCGGATCGGTATGGAATATTTTGGTATAGCTCTTTTCGCCCAGTGCGCTCCACATACTGCCCAGGTCCAGGTTCAGCGTGTGCATGATGTAGCCTACGCAAACCAGCAGCGCCACCAGCATAAAGGTCGTTTGCAAGGTGTCGGTCCAGACGATGGTCTTCACACCGCCCCTGAATGTATAGAGCAATATAAGCGCCAGTATTACGATCGCTGCCATCTCGAAGGATATGCCCATATCGGTCAGGATGAACTTTTCGAGTACTTTAATAACCAGGTACAGGCGCAGTGTGGCGCCCAGGGTACGTGATAGTATAAAGAACAGGGCCCCTGTTTTGTAAGAGGTCATGCCCAGTCGCTTGTCAAGGTAAGTGTATATCGAAGTAAGGTGCAGTTTATAATATAATGGCAGCAGGATGAAGGCCACGGCAAAATAACCGATCCAGTAACCGATAACCACCTGGAAGTAATCGAAGCCCGCCCTGCCTACAGTGCCCGGCACCGAGATAAAGGTCATGCCCGATAACGATGTGCCTACCATGCCAAAGGCTACCACCCACCACTTGCTGTTGCGGTTGCCTATGAAGAACGACTCATTATTGCTATGCCTCGATGTATAGAACGCTATGCCCAGCAACAGGGCAAAATAAGCAAGCACAATAACGAGGAGTATAGCTGAATCCATAAGCGTAAAATAAAAAGAATTGCCTGTATTCAGGCAATTCTCCCGGTATTTTTAGCGACTTAGAAGCCTATGTTGAAACCGAAACGGATATCGATGGTTTGGTAGTAGGGGGTGCGTTTGTCTTGCAGTACATCATACATAGCTAAAAGAACGATAGAGGCATTGGGAGCTATGGGCTGCCTGATACCAAGGCCTACCAATGCAGCAGGTACCCATACGCGCTGCACATTTACCAGTGTGTTGGTATTGTCTATATATGCATTGCTGTAATCTTCGGTGTTCAGTATCTCGGGCTGTACCTGTGCAAAGAGGTTCTTCCAGATAATATAACGGGCCCAGAGGCTACCGGTGTAGAGGGATGATTTCCTGTTGTAATAGCCTACAGGATAACCATACTGGTCGTAAGCGAGCTCGTTTTTATTGCTGTAGTACTGGTAGCTGAGGCCTACACCAGCTGCAAAATGATCGGTAATGGCATAGCCCGCAATAGGGGATATGCTGCCATAGAACATACCACTGCCGAAACCAAGGCCCAGGCCGCCGCCAAATATGATGCGCGAAGGGTCGAAACCGGTTTGTTTTTTATTGTGTTTGGCCGTTGCACTGCGGCCGCTGCTGGTATACACTTCCTGGGCCTGCACAGTGTATATGCCGAGGCACAGGATCATCGCTGCTATTAACTTTTTCATATCTATCACGAAGTTAGGACAATTAATCTATATAGATATCTAACGCAGATTTTTAGCTTTTAGTTCACAAACACTTTGCCGGGGTTCAAAATACCCCTTGGGTCAAACACATCCTTTATTTTTCTCATCAGCCCCACCTGTATGTCGTTAAATGCTATATCCATATAATGTTTCTGCACAAAGCCTATGCCATGTTCGCCTGATATTGTGCCTCCCATGGCTACCACTTCTTTAAATAAGACCCGGATAGCTTGCGGAAGTTTATTTTGCCAGTCGGCATCGCTCATATCCCCTTTTACGATATTCACATGCAGGTTGCCATCGCCTGCATGGCCATAGCATACCGAGGTAAAGCCGTATTCCCTGCCGATGCGCTTTACCGTCTCCAGCAACTGTGGCAGGGAAGCCCGTGGCACCACCGTGTCTTCTTCTTTATAGATGGAGTTGCTTTTTACCGCTTCGCCCACTTTACGGCGCAGGGCCCAGAGCATTTGTTTTTGTTCATGGCTGTCGGCAAAAAGTATTTCGCCGGTATCAAAACGCTGCATGATGGCCGATATGGCTTCCATCTCTTCATAAAGCTGTTCCTGTTTGTTGCCATCCACTTCTATCAGCAGGTGGGCCTGTATATCATCGGGCAGGCTGATGCCTGTGGCCTGCACATAACGCATGGTCCATTCCAGCGCATCGCGTTCCATGAATTCCAGTGCCGATGGGGTATAACCTGCAAGGAATATCTCGTTGACCGCCCTGCAAGCATCTATTGCTGAGCGGAAGGGTACCAGCATCAGCAGGTCGTGCTGCACAGCGGGTATCAGCCGCAAGACTATTTTGGTAATGATGCCCAGTGTGCCCTCGCTGCCCACCACCAGTTGTGTAAGGTTGTAACCGGTGGCATTCTTGAGCACATTGGCCCCTGTCCATATCACCTCCCCTCCAGGCAGCACCATTTCTATATTCAGCACATAATCTTTCACAACACCATACTTCACAGCCCTTGGCCCGCCTGAATTTTCCGATACATTACCGCCTATAAAGCAGGAGCCTTTACTGGCGGGGTCGGGCGGGTAGAAAAGCCCCTGTGCTTTAAGCTGTTCCTGCAGTTCCTGTGTTATAACCCCGGGTTCGGTCACCACCTGGAAGTTCTCCTTATCTGCTTTCAGTATCTTATTAAAGCGTTTCATGTCCAGCACCACACCGCCCATCACCGGGAGTGCGCCGCCGCTTAACCCGGTACCCGCACCACGAGGTGTGACGGGTATTAGTTGCTCATTGCAGTATTTCATTACGGCACTCACTTCTTCCACTGTTGCAGGCTGTAGCACCACTTCGGGCATATAATGCAGGTCTTCGGTCTCATCGTGAGCACAGCGGGCTAATTGCTCCGGATCGATAGATACATAGCTATCACCCAATAACTTTTTAAAGTATGCGATATCGTCCGGCGCTATTTTTTTAAAGCTTGTTTTGCCCATTTGCCTTTAAATTTTTTTATCACACGGTTTTGTTGATGATCAAGCTGTTGTGCTCAAAAAATATCTCAAAAATATCCCAAAAATATCACAAGCGGTCCAAGGTCAGTTTCCTAACAAAGCTTCACGGAAGAGCCGTTCAAGGGATATTTTTGCCCGGCTGCAAGGTACGATCCGGGCGGGGGGAGTTCCAAATTTAGATATGCACACAGATCACCCGGGGAAGTACTATCCCGTCAAGTGGACCTGTACGTATCGTAAGTAAGCTCCCAATGCTTTACCGGCTGTTCAAAGTTGAGGTAACCGGGAGTAGTGATGTATTCTTTAATGAAGGTAAAGCCCGCTTTCTCCAAAGTCCTGTTCGGCGCGGGGTTCAGTGCATAGGGTTCGCAACAGATCTTTTGCAGCAGGTAGTGCTCAAAGAAATAGGGCAATGACATCTTCACCAGTTGCAGGCCCATTCCTTTCTGCCTGTTAATACCATTCCAGAGGTGCAGGTGCATGTAAGCCTCTTCGCCAAAGTTTATCTTATTGATATTGCAATGACCAGCGGCCTTGCCATCGAGCAGCCATATAGTGGCGTAAGACCTCTTCTGCGGGTAATCCTGGCCCAGCTGCTGCGAGAACATGGACACAAGTTCTTCCCGGGGAGGTATCTTTGTTACATCCACTCCCATGCTTTTCATGAATGCCTTATCTGAATTGAGCCAGTAATCGGCCAATAAGGGGATATCCTGTTTCTGTATTTCTCTTACCGATAACATTTTTATTCACTTTCTTCTTTTCCCCAGTCTTCATTCAGCTCCTCTATATAACCCAGTATCTCTTTGCGCCCCAAAAATTTCACGGCACTGGTCATGAAGCTGCGGGGTATGAACTCCCACTCCTCTTTCATTTTTTCTATAAAGCGGCGCATGTTCTGGTGGGCCTCGCGCTGGGTACTTTTATCGGCCTTGGTGAAGATCATATTGAAGGGGATGCCCCATTCGCCAAGCTGTGCCAGGAAATCAAGGTCCAGCTGCTGGGGCTTCAGTCTGCTGTCGATAAGCACGAATACCGTCACCAGGTTGCTGCGCTCCTTGAGGTAGCCCGATATCATTTTTTGCCAGTTGGCGCGCTGCTGCTGCGATACCTTGGCATAGCCATAGCCCGGCAGATCGACGATATACCAGTCATCATTGATCAAAAAATGGTTGATCATCTGGGTCTTCCCCGGGCTGGCAGAGGTCTTGGCCAGCTTGCTTTGATTAGTGAGCATATTGATGAGCGAAGACTTGCCCACGTTGGAGCGGCCTATAAAGGCATACTCCGGCTTATCCGCCGGGGGGCATAGCTCCACTTTGGGGCTGCTGATCAAATATTTGGCTGAGCGTATTTCCATCGGCTTACTTAATGTATTTTTGCAGCGAATGCAGGCACAAGATACAGGCAGAACGGCAGTAAAGGTAGTACCGGACGCTAAATCAAATTTAAGCAAGAAAGCGCAGGTGGCCGATATGTTCAATAACATAGCGGGCAGATACGACTTCCTGAACCACTTCCTCTCTATGGGGATCGATAAGGGCTGGAGGCGCAAGGCCATAGCCGAGATACAGGAAACAAGGCCTAATGTGATACTGGATGTGGCCACAGGTACAGGTGACCTGGCCATAGCGGCCAGTAAGATAGGCCCCCAGCATATAATAGGTGTGGATATAGCTGAGCAGATGCTGGAGGTGGGCCGTAAAAAAATAAAGGCCAAGGGACTGGATAAAATAATAAGCCTGCAATTGGCAGACAGCGAGGCCTTACCCTTTGTTGAAGGGGCATTCGATGCCATTACCTGCGCCTATGGCGTGCGCAATTTTGAGCACCTCGAAGCAGGGCTTAAAGATATGAACCGTGTACTGCGTACAGGCGGTAAGGTGGCCATACTGGAATTTTCGCAGCCACAAAAATTTCCCATCAAACAGATATACAAATTTTACTTCAAATACATTCTGCCCCTGCTGGGAAAGATGGTATCGAAACATAGCCGTGCCTACACTTACCTGCCTGAATCAGTAATGGCATTCCCGGAAGGCCACAAGTTTTGCAGTATATTGGAGCAATGTGGCTTTAAAAATGCGAAAGCGCGGCCGCTTACATTCGGTATAACTACCTTATACACAGCATATAAATGAGCTTAGAAGGTAACCTTGAAACGTTTTTTAACGCGCTTGAAGATATCCTGAGTGATACGCTATATGTCACAGACCAGACCGATGATGTACAAAAGGAAATATCCGAGAACTGTTGGGCATTAGGTATTCCTAGAGGTATAGATATCGAGGTGTTAATGTCGTTTTTTCAAAAGGTAAAGGAAAATCGTAAAGCTCAATTGATTTTGTCTGACATCGAAGTCGATTTGATATTTTACCTATGGTATGATGAACAAGCCTGCCAGCTAAGATTTAATCTAATAAATACCAATCATAGAGAACTGCCATTCAAATGTGCTTTAGATATTGTTGATAATGAACGGACCGTAATTGAACAGGCTTTCAAGACCGAAGATGAAACACCGGATATCGACCTTGATAAAAATGAAACTACGCTCGTCTTAAAAGTATATCGAACTACCCTTACTAAATAAAAAGTCCCGCATTACTGCAGGACTTTTTTCATGAAGTTTTTTTGTTTATGCTATAGTGATGTCTTTATCGAGATAAACGTCCTGGATAGTGTTTAGCAGTTCCACGCCATCTTTCATTGGCTTCTGGAATGCTTTACGGCCGCTTATCAGGCCCATACCGCCTGCGCGTTTGTTCACCACAGCGGTCATTACTGCTTCTGCCAGGTCGGTAGCGCCTTTCGATTCACCACCTGAGTTGATCAGGCCTACACGGCCCATATAGCAATTGGCTACCTGGTAGCGGCAAAGGTCTATCGGGTGGTCGGTGGTCAGCTTATCATAAACCAGTTTGCTGGTCTTGCCAAAGTTAAGTGCATTGTAGCCACCGTTATTGGTAGGTAATTTCTGCTTGATGATATCAGCTTGTATGGTCACACCGAGGTGATTGGCCTGGCCGGTAAGGTCGGCAGCAGCATGATAATCTACGCCGTCCTTTTTGAAACCGCTGTTGCGCAGGTAGCACCACAGCACGGTAGCCATGCCCAGCTCATGCGCATATTCAAAGGCTTTTGCCACTTCCACTATCTGGCGGTGACTTTCTTCAGAACCAAAGTAGATGGTAGCACCAACAGCAACGGCACCCATGTTCCATGCATCTTTAATGGTGCCGAACATGATCTGGTCGTATGTATTGGGGTAAGAAATGAATTCGTTATGGTTCACCTTTACGATGAAAGGTATCTTGTGTGCATATTTACGCGCTACCGAGCCAAGCACACCGTAGGTGGATGCAACGGCATTACAACCGCCTTCCATAGCCAGCTTCACGATATTTTCAGGGTCAAAATATATAGGGTTGGGTGCAAATGATGCACCGGCACTATGTTCTATACCCTGGTCCACAGGCAGTATAGATACATAACCGGTATTGGCCAGGCGGCCATTGTTCAGCAAAGTATTAATGCTGCGGAGTGTTTGTGTATTACGGTTTGAAGTGGCCCATACGTCATCAACCTGGCTGGCTGAAGGAACATGGATGCTGGATTTATCGATAGTGGTACATTTGTGGTCGAGGTAAAACGCTGCCTTATCTGCCAGCAATTCTTGTATTTTTTTAGAAGCCATATAAATATGTGGTTTTTTGAAAAGTGGTGCAAAGGTAAGAACCAAATCGATAATTTGATAATTTGAGGAGGCCCCGGTATGTAAATCAGTTGTTATTGACCTGCGTCATCTCAAATATCTTCATGGCCCCGCTGGCATAAACCAGTTTATATGGGAATCCATAACGGTCGGCTATGGCAAAATCATCAAGGGGTCGTTTGCACAGGTAGATATAGTATTTGACATTATACCGTTCCATGTCTTTTTGTACATCGGTAAGGCTGGCCCCCGGCAGGGGATAGTAATAATGCAGGCTATCGGCAAAATAGCCCAATCGCAGCATACGCTGGGTTTCCAGTCCCGGTTGGGCATTCGAGGTATAGCTACCACTTACACCACCTGCTTTTAATTGCCGGGCCAGTTCATATTCGTTCTTCCCTTCCAGGTACATTTTTTTCATGCCCATTATGGGTATCACCAGGAAACTAAGTGCGAATAATACCCCAGCGATATCCACCTGCTTCTCGTTATACCTGTGCTGCAGCCATAGGCCCCCCATGAGCATAGCCAGGGGCAGCATATACCATATATACCTAGGCTCAAAATTGATAAGCAGGAAGGCAAGAGGGAATAAAATAAATGACAGCGCTGCAATAAAGATGCCTGCAGGATATTGTGACCTGCTTTGGGCAGAGCGCAATAGTTTTATCGCCAGCCATACAACAAGGGGGAAGAATACAGATAACTGCAGGCTGCTTAAGGCGAACTTCAGGATATTGTGACCGCCTTTCAATAGCTGCCTGCCGAACAATGCCCATGAGCTCCAGAATTGTGGCGTATCGCCATTGGCAAACCAGGGATCTTCCCAGTATGATACGGCATCGGTATAGTGAGGTGGTATCAATTGTGCTATACCTGCCTTCCAGTGCGGATGGCCTACAAGGTACCACGACCTGTTTAAAACACCGGCGGTAGATGTGGTCCACACACCATATTTCTGGTGCAGCAGGTACAGCCAGCCGCTGCTGCAAAACAGCATAATGAAGATGCTGATGGCAGATATCTTAAGCCATTGCTTGCGGTCGATGAAGTAGGTACAGGCCAGGATATTCAGGATAAAGAAGGGAAAGGCATATGCCTTGGCAAAATAGGCCAGCGCACCGATGATGCCCGTTAAGGTCCACAATGCCGGTTGCCTGCTAAAGCCTGTGCTGAGCATAACCCGCAGGCACGATAAGAGGAAGAAACATTCCCAGATATCATCGAATGACTGCCAGAAGACAGCGTAGCAGAGGAAGCAAGCCAGGCTAATGTTCAATAGTCTTTGCAGCCTTTTTTCGATCCCGAACTTTAAAAATAAAGATTGTGATATATACAGGAAGCCTATGGCCCCAAGGGTATTGACCGCAAACATGGAGCACATGTCGCCGAAGCCGGCCCGCATCAGCAGGGCCACCAACCAGCAGCTCCAGGGGCTCCAGTAGCCATTTACTGCCTTACTTATATCACCGGCAGCATATCGTTTGACTACTGTCAGATATGCGGTTGCATCAGGATCTACATAATATTGATAATAAGGATAAACAACGGCAACAAGCAGGCACAGCAAAAGTGCTGCCGTAAAAAATGGTGTGTATTTTTTAATCTGTTCCACGGGTATGGTTTGCAGGACTTTGTTTCCTTGCTATAATATTTTGATAGCTCATAGCAGCACAGCCGCTCACTAAAAGAGAAAGGGGTAAAAAATATCTTGTATTAGCGATGGGCCCTGTTGTGGCAGCAAAATAGCATATAAATAGCAGTAAAAAAAATCTGACAGAAGATGGGATACGTTTATTGAAAAAGATGAGCCCGGTACCCGCTATCCGGATGCAATTGAACAGCAGCACGATAATGACAATGGCCATTGATGGGTTATTGCGAAAGTATCCCGGCATGCCCCGGAGGCCCTCCTGTTCCCATGTGCTGTAAAAACCTGCACCCTTGCCGCTATATAATTTGCCATAGCTAAGCTTACCGGTGAAGAGGTCGATCTCTGCCTTGCCCGGCTCAATGAAATAGCGCAAACTGTTCTTTAAATGAAACAGGCTATAAGGAACAAAATTATTTTTCAATAATTGACTGCCCCTTGCGTTGGCGTAATCATATCGCTCCCTGTAACCGGGCATGGCGGTAATCCTGGCCCTTTCTGCCTGCAAAAAAGAGTCGGCTTGTGGGGCGCCGTAATGGTCCCGCTCAAATAGGTAATAATAATAGAGGGCATTAAAAGCCTGGTTGCTCGAAAAGTGAAATTTCCCTGTCCGTTCATAATTCCACGTATTGTAGAGCAGCACGGCACATATGGGCAGCAGCGATGCTAAGGCCAGCTCCATAACGGCCCGTTTTTGGCTGTAGGCAAAAACACCCAGCAGGATAATATGCACTGCAGCAAAAGGATACAATACCGGTTTTACGAAAAGCCCTGCAATAAGGGCCAGGCTCATATACAGGCCGTAGCGGCTCTTCTTCTCTTTTATCAGCAGTACAAAGTAATATACATACAGTACTACGAAGGTTTGCAGGAGTATATCGGGGGCAATGGTATTGGCATAGATAATCTGTGCCGGGTAGGTTATGACAAAGAGCAACAGCAGCCAGTCATATTTTTTGTTGTAGCCCAATCTTACGAATAGTTCGCGGCTTAAATAAACATTGAAAACAGAAACTATATTCTGCAACAGCAGTACCACCCAGTTATTGATGCCGAATACGTAAACAGCCAGCAGGAAGAATGGGTAAAGCGGCTGTCGCTGGGTCATATATTCTTCGGTCACCTGCATGGCCGGCGATCCGCTGTAAAAGAAAAAATTGTGTTTGATGTTCACTGCCTCATAGATATATTCAAAGGAGTCGCCCATGTAGATACGGGTATAGTGCATGGCAAGCAGAAAGCCCGTAAAGTGCACTAATATAAGTATACATGTGAACCTTAGGTCTTTTTTGAATGACTGTGAATGCATAGTGTAATCGGTAACAAATATAAACCGATTGCAATGGAATTGCAGCAAATGAAGTAACTTAATGCCCTGAAATGTTGTGTATGAAAAAATGCCTTTTCCTGCCGGTTTTATTATGGCTTGCCTGCTTTTCTGCCCGGGCACAGGGCATCTCCCTTCGCCAGGACGGTATCTACAATAATAATATGCTGTATGCCAAAATGGAAAAGACTGCTGCGAACGCTTCATACAGCATAAAAACCCCTAAGGGTACAGAGGTGCTCAATGCCCGCCACGATGATTGGACACATAGTTATATCATAACATTTGCCGAATCGGGCCAGCAGGTGGCCATGAAGGATGAAAAGGATTTTGAACAGAAATTAGCACGCGGTATCGTGGAGAGCAATATGCTGCCCGGTGGCCAGTATAATCCGCGTTCTGAAGCCTGGTTCATCAGCAAATATGCGTATGGCAGTGTGCCAGCGGTGGATAAGCAAGACCTGCCGCCGGTGGCCACCGGGAAACAGGACTATGCTATTGTGGAGCGCAACCACCGGATGCCTTACGTAGGCGGCGATAGCTATATTAAACAGGATGGCAAAGTAATAGCTACATACAAGGTGGCCGAAGAAAAAAATAATAACAAAACGGTCCGGAAATTCACTTTTTACCTGCCCGCCAACACCAAGGTGGCCGAGGCAAACCTGGAGCAAACTAAAAATGCCCCTTGTATTGTGAAAACCATGAAGGATAATAAAGAATACAGCATAGGCCTTAAGAACGATAGTAATATGCTTACGGCCAGGGAAATCGCTATATTCCTTTCTGATAAAGGATATTTGTAAGCCCCCCCGAAGGTTTGCCCGTTCCGGGGCGTCAAAATCATATACCATGTTAACAAAACGTATGCTTCGTTTTAGCAGTATCTTATTTTTTCTATTCCTGTTGTTCGTTACAGCGCTGCATGCACAGTCTTCAAGAGAAAAATATATTGATTCACTCAAAGTCGTGCTGTCGAAGACCAACAATGATACCGACAAAATAAACATCATGTCCCGGTTGGGCAGCCTCTACACTAATTATGATCCGGCTGAGGGCCTGAAATATAGCGAACCTGCTGTGCAGTTGGCCGAAAAGCTGCAATGGAAGGAAGGCATGGCAGTGGCTTATAATGCTCTTGGCTCTAATTATAAAGACCTTTCCAAATATGCAAGGTCCCTGAAGTATTACTTTAAGTCATTGGAGCTCAGCGAAGCCTTAAACGATAAAAAGCATATTGCGGCGACCAATGGTAACATAGGTAAGGTTTACCAAAGATTGAATAACTATCCGAAAGCCCTGGAATATTATGAAAAGGCATTGAAAGTGAATGAATCCACCGGTTATAAATTCGGAATGACCAATAATTATAGTGATATCGGTGTGGTCTATTCGGAAATGGGTGATAATGAAAGTGCATTGGAATCTTTTAATAAGGCAATGAAAATTTCGGAGGAAATAGATGACCAGGAAGGCGTTGCCATAGTGCTGGGTAATATCGGGAATGTGTACAATAGTATGGGGAAATATGATGAAGCAGTGCGGTATTTTTTGAAAGGTAAGGTGATCAATGAGATGCTGGGACGTGAGGTAAGCGTGGCCATCAGTTATTCTAACCTCGGAGATAATTATTATAAGCTCGATTCTACACTTAAAACACTGAAAAAGATACCGGCATCTGCTACTACAATGCTGGACAGTGCGATACATTATTACAATGAAGCGATCCCTGTGTATAAAAAATTGTCAGCCCTCGATTATATGGCAGAAACATACGAAGGTCTTGAGAAAGCATATAGGCAAAAGAAGGACTACAAGAGTGCTCTTGAAGCGTTTGGGGAATATAAGAAGTTGCAGGATTCCATCTTCTCGAACGATAAAAAAGTGAAATTGGCCAACCTGGGTGCGGAGCGTGCAGAGTTTGAAAAGAAACAGCAGGTAAAGCTTACTAAACTGGCCCAGACCAAAAGAAGGAATGAGGCTATACTGTTCGCAGTGGTCATCATCATGCTTTCGGTATTTACATTCTTCGTGGTGAAGGAAAGGCGCAAGTCGGAAAAGTTGTTGCTGAATATATTACCTGCTGAAGTGGCTGATGAACTGAAGAAAAAAGGCAGCGCCGATGCCAATCATTTTGATGAGGTTACCGTTATATTTACCGATTTCGTCAGCTTCACTACCATTGCAGAAAAAATGCACCCGCAGGAACTGGTAGATGAGCTGGACACTTGTTTCAAAGCCTTCGATGGTATCATTACCAAATATGGTATCGAAAAGATAAAGACCATCGGCGATGCCTATATGGCTGCTTCAGGCCTGCCTGTAGCCGACCCGCAGCATGCGGTGAAAATGGTGAACGCTGCATTGGAGATCGTGGCTTTTATAAAGGCGCGTAAGCTACAGAAGGGCGAAATGGCCTTCGATATAAGGGTGGGCCTGCACAGCGGCACCGTGGTAGCGGGCATAGTAGGCATCAAGAAATTTGCTTACGATATATGGGGCGATGCCGTGAATACCGCTGCGCGCATGGAACAGAAAAGTGAACCCGGTAAAATAAATATCTCGCAAACCACGTACGATCTTGTGAAGGACCGCTTTGTATGCACCTACCGCGGTGAGATAGAAGCGAAGAACAAAGGGAAACTGAAAATGTACTTTGTAGAAAAGGCGCTAGCTTAGCAACCCTGTTTTTAAGCCTTGTACTTTGTCTTTTGAATTAATTCCGAAAAGTAGGGTATCGCTTTCAGCATCCTGCTGCCATACCAGCTGAACATTTCGCCGTCCACCAGCAGCACTTCCGCATGGGGTATGGCCGTCTGCACTTCGGCAATGTGCTTTTCTTTAAAAGGGTAGGGCTCTGAGGAGAGCAGTACCAGGTCGGGCTTATAAATAGCAACTTCTTCCAGCACTATTTCCGGGTACCGTCTTTGCTCTTCCAGTACATTTTCCCAACCTATGGTCTCAATGACATTGCTGATGAAGGTATCGCCACCCACGCTCATCCAGGGCTCGCGCCAGATGAAGTACAGCACACGTTTCTTTTCCTCCGCCTGTTGCAGCAGTTCAAAACCTGTAGCAATATCACGGGCTATGTTATTGGCTTTTTCTTCTTTATCCACCAGCTCTCCCACCGCACGTATCATATCAAGCCCCTCCTCAATATACCCGATATCACTTATCCATACCGGGTAGTCCTTGGCCAGTTCCATTACCTGTTCTTCCAGGTTCTCCTCCTTATTGGCTATGATGAGGTCAGGCTTAAGTTCTTTGATCTTGTCGATGTGCAATTGTTTGGTACCGCCAACCCTTGTTTTGCTCCTGAACCAGCTATCGGGATGTACACAGAATTTAGTGATGCCCTGCACGGTTTCATCAAGGCCCAGGTCATACAGCAGTTCCGTTTGCGATGGCACCAGCGATACGATACGGCGGGGTGGGTAATTGATCTCCACCTCCCGGCCCATCATATCCCTGAAAGTCCGCAATGCCATTATTCAAATCTCTTATAAAAAAACAGGATAAAAAAACTGAAGAGCACATCTATCAGGTAGATAGGGCTGCTGTACAGGTCCTGTTTGGCCATATTTAAGAAGCCAAGGTACAGGCTAAGGTTCAGCATAGTAAGGCCCAGGTACAGTAGTGCGGCCCATTTGCGCATATCGCAGGCAAAGAGCCAGGCTATGCTATAGGCCAGCAGCCATGCAGGCTGCAGCCAGCTCAGCGAAGGGAAGGGCATATCGCTGTATAGCCACAACTGGTAGACCAGCATCACGAAATGAAACAAAGCCACCCAGGGGAAGATAGCGGGTGGCTTTTTAATGATGTCTCTAGTAAATGTCTTTATGTCGCGCACAGCATTATTTCTTTGAGAATGCGTCCAGTATATCGTATTTGGTCAGTATATGGTACTGCCCGCTTTCGTCACGGGTCAGCACGGCGCCATTCTCTTTGGTGATGAAGTGGGTTAGCCTTTCCAGTGCTGTGTCCATATCTACTACGGGCAGTGCAGCTTCTTTGGCATCGCCTGCCAGTTGATCTTTAAGGCCTGCATTTTCCATCAGTTTTTTAAACAGGCCGTTCTGTGTTATAGAGCCTGTTATCTCGCCATTCAGCATCACGGGTATCTGCTCTATATCATATTTCTTCATCAGTTCCATGGCATCTGCCACGCCTGCATTTTCATCTATGGTCACCAGCCTGCGGCGGCCCAGGCCCCCGAGCAGGTGGCGCACCGTCTTCACTTCAAGGAAGCCCCGGTCCATCATCCACTCATCATTATATATCTTGCCTACATAGCGGCTGCCGTGGTCGTGGAATATCAGTACCACCAGGTCGCCTTTTTTCAATTTGTCTTTAAGCTGGCGCAGGCCTGCTACTACCGAGCCTGCGGAGTAGCCGGCAAATATCCCTTCCTCTTTGGCCACGCGGCGGGCCATAAGTGCGCCGTCCTTATCACTTACTTTTTCAAAAAGGTCTATGGCATCACGTTCGTAGTTCTGCGGCAGGAAGTCTTCACCAAAGCCTTCGGATATATAGGGGTGTACTTCGTTCATATCCAGTTCACCCGTGTCAAACCATTTTTTCAGCAGCGATCCGTAGGCATCTATGGCCCATACCTGTATATCGGGGTTTTGCTCCTTCAGGTATTTGCCTGTGCCTACTATAGTGCCCCCGGTACCAGCAGCTACTACCAGGTGTGTTACCTTTCCTTCGGTCTGTTGCCATATTTCCGGCCCTGTTTGTTCATAATGCGCCTGCCTGTTGGCCAGGTTGTCGTATTGGTTCACATACCATGAGTTGGGTATCTCTGTTGCCAGTCGTTTTGATACGGAATAGTACGATCGGGGATCTTCCGGTTCCACATCCGTAGGGCACACGATCACTTCAGCTCCCATGGCTTTGAGTATGTCGGCCTTTTCTTTCGATTGTTTATCGGTAGTGGCAAATATGCACTTGTAGCCCTTTACTATGGCTGCCAGTGCCAGGCCCATACCTGTATTGCCCGATGTGCCTTCTATTATAGTGCCGCCCGGTTTTATTTTACCTTCCTGCTCGGCCACTTCCAGCATTTTCAGGGCCATACGGTCCTTTATCGAGTTGCCAGGGTTAAAGGTCTCCACCTTGGCATACACATCGCAGGGCAGGTCGGCCACCACGCGGTGCAGCTTTATAAGCGGCGTATTACCAATGGTCTGCAGGATATTGTCATATACACGGTTCATATATGAGAAGCATTTTGATTCTGCGGCGAAGGTACTTTTTTATGTTGATAGGTCGAAAGGCTGAGGGGCATGCTGTTGGGTGGGTTAAGGAGAAACGGCTTTGTTAACGGGGAGCTGTTTGTTAACGGAATTGCCTTTGTAATTGTTAAAGTCTTTAACATTTGCCCTTAACAGTTAACAGGCTTTAGGACCTGTATTTGGTTGTGTTAATTCCCCTGTAAGTCTTTACTGTAGCGGCTTGTAGCCGATGCACATCGGAATTCTGCCGTTTGTATCGCGCAATACTTTGTTAATCGCCTGTTAACCGCTTGTAAACCCACCGTTAACACAGGCTGAAAATTTTGATACGAGGCGGTGTCATTCCATCTTTACATCATCAAACGAAATTGATCACAAAAAAATCGCCAAAAATGAAAAAGTACATCACACGCAGCTACAACACTATACTTAAAAGTGTAAAGAATCTTTTCCGCGGTGAATTGGTAGAAGTAACCTTCACTCCCGGCTCTAACCAATACACTTATGTGAAGATATCAGAATAAGCGTATCACCAAAATCGAGTACCATGAAAGCACCCGCACCATCACGCAGACCACTCAGGTTTTACAGCTACAAAATAAGTTCAGGGCCGCATAAAGGCGAGCTGCTTGAGGTAGACCTGAAAGTAGAAGGAAAAGAAATTAAGTGCACCTATACCAAACTCAAGACACATTATCACAACGCCACGCTCACTTTCCGCAATCGCAGAGGTTAAGAATAATATCAGAAAAGGTAACTGATCATAAGGTTCACCTGCCCCATATCCACTTTGTCGAATACATATTTATAGTCTCCGTAAGTATTTCCCTGTTTTTGCTTGTACACCAGCAGCAGCTCGCTCTCCAGTCCTTTTAAAGCGCCACCCCAGGTATATTTGATATTGGCATTTACCTGGTCGTAGGAAGGCAGCCCGTATTTATTGAGCACATAATTTTTTACATCGGGCAGCAGGTTGCGTCCCCAGGATAGTTCTGCTTGCAGGTGCTCATTTAAAGCCCGGTATGCCGCTTTGAGCACAAATGCATGCACATCTCCGAAACCTTCGTTGCGCTCGCGCTGCACGGCGGTAAAGAAAGGTTCCCGGCCCCATTCCCGCGGCATCAGGAAGCGCCCCGTTTTAGTGATGCGGGTATAATTGGCGCTTGCTTCCCAATGTTTGTCTTTCCAGCCCAGCCTGCCACTGAAGGCTAGCGATCCTGTGCCTGGCGGAAAGTAAGCTTTATCAGGAATGTCATTGCCACCGTTGTTCGCCGGGTGCTGCACCAGGCACATAAAGCCCAGCAGCAGTTTATTATTCTTTTCGTCGAGCGGGCGCTCGCTATATATCCGGCCCATCAGGGTATTAAAGATATGCGCCACATACTGGTCCCATATTTCTATCCTGTCCGTTTCGCTGCGCTCAGTTATGCCCAGCAGGCCAATACCCGCGCTTTCCAGGTTATTTTTGTAGCCCGATTTTGTTCCGTCCGGGTTCAGTCCGGTGGAGTAGATGCCGATAGAGGAAGGTACAGAGTACCACCGCATAGTGCTGCGCGGCGATATCCCGTATAGCCAGCCCCCTTCGAAACTGAGCTTCTTTATGTTTAGTTTGCCGTATACACCATCTTCCACCGTCGGGCGCATACGTGTTCCCCTGGTGTTGATGAAGGGTGTATTGAGTATCTGTTTACCCCAGGTGACACTGCCTGCCTTGAACACATAGCGCAGGTATAGTTCTTCGAGCCGGTACATATTGTATTTGTTCGCAGGGTCTTGCAGGTCAAAGAGCCCCGTTTCGTAGCGGTTGCTTTGCCCGGTGACCGGGTCACTTTTACTAAGGTCTGATGAGCCTATATTATAGGTAAAGGAGCCACCCGCTGCAGCCTGAAGGTGATGGAACAGGGCTGTTTCGTAGCGCAGGTAGCCACCCACGGCATTGGCATAATAGTCGCTTAGCGGGCCACTGTTATTGGTGGCCATGAAGAAATAACGGAGTTCACCGCGGGCTGTGCCTTGTGCAAAGGCCTGCCATAGCTGCATTTTTTGCACAGGGAGCTTTTCCGCATCCTGCGCACTTGCCTGCCGGCAGAGCAATAAAAAAAAGATAAACAGTATGGGGCCTTTCACTTGCATGTGCTAAAGGGTATGTGAAAATAGGGAAATGAATGCTAATAGTCCAGCAGCCATTTACGGATACGATATGTTTATCACCTTATAATTATCTGATGGTTATTAAATAGGTATGACTGTATGCTGATAACAGGCCGGCAACAAATGCGTAATATAAAGAACTGCAAATAAGGATTAGCTGATAATGCGGTAACCCAACTGAAATATACGAGCCGGAATTTTACATCGTATTTGCAAATACAGAGCTAAACCCGAAGAGTACATTTTAAACTATCACAAAAAATCACAAAAAACATGAAAAAGACACTATTACTGGCTGCTATGTCAGTAGTCACTATGACATCAGGATTATTTGCCCAGACACCTCCGGGCGTACTACTCGTGAATGAGATCTCCAACGGAACCAAAGGAACACGCGAATTCGTAGAACTCGTAGTCGGCGCTACAGACAATACCGTAGCCACAGCCGATGTAAGAAACTGGATCATCGATGACAACAACGGCATTTTTAACGGTACTGTAGCTGCAGGTGCAGGTATCTCCGGTGGACATCTGCGCCTTGCTGATGACCCCACATGGGAAAATGTTACTCCGGGAACAACTATTGTATTATTTAATGGCAGCGATTTTGACTCTACTGCTACCAACCCGCTTTTTTCAAATTTTGAGGCGGCTTCAGTGGCAGCAAATGGTGTGTTATCCACTACCAATGCCTCGGGCAGGCCTGTTATTTATGTGGCCGTTGGTCTTAGCACACTGGTGCAGTCCAATAACAGCATACCTACAGCAAGCCCCGCAAACGGTAATTATTGTGGCACCGGTAGCTATAATAATATAGGCATATGGAGCGATATCGGTTTGCGCAATACCTGCCAGGGCGATGGTATCCAGACCCGTTGCCCGGGTTGTATCATCAACCTTGAAGGCGAGCCGACTTTTTATCACGGCGTTTCTTATGGCACACAAATGTCAGAAGTTACAGGCGGCACCTTCCTTAACGGCGCACATATAGATCTTACCGATTCTACGGAAGATACCCTCTGCGCTGCACAGAAGGATTTCTACCTTGATAGCGCCACCGCTACACTCGATCCTCAAAACAGCAACCGCTGGCATTTCACAGGTGCTGCCAGTGCTACGCCCGGTGAATCGAACACTGTAGCCAACGACCAGTTCATCGCCAACCTGGCTAACTACACCTATACTTACGATGCATGCCCCCAACCCGAAGTACCGCAAACCAATAATGGTGTGGTAATGGTTACGGAAATATCGAATGGCCCTTCAGGCTCATGCGAATATGCGGTACTGGCAGTAGGCCCCTGCCTTGCAAATCCTGCTGCCGATTCGGTTGATATCCGCGGCTGGATAATGGATGATAATAACGGTGTGTTCAATAACAACACATGCGGCTCAGGCAGGGGTATAAGCACCGGTCACTACAGGTTCGCATTCGATGACGTATGGGCTAAAGTACCGGTAGGCAGCAGTATCGTATTATACAACTACGATGATAACTGTTATTCTTTACCCACCACGCCTTCTACATCGCCCAATTCAGGTGGTATCTATTTCGAGCCGGTTGGTGGTACTACTGCTAGCCCTTTACCTCCCAATGCCCTTATAGAGCGCTATGGCTCCTTCCCTACATCAAGCACATGCGGTACTTATTGCAACCCCAGCGGCACTACGCCATATGTAACTGCCTCTTCATGGGCCAGCACTGTTGGCCTGGGTAACAGCGGCGATGGTTTCCAGGTGCGTTGCCCCGGCTGCAATGATATCAATACCGGTACACCTTCTTTCTACCATGGCTTCGGTTATGGCCCGGCTACCGGTTCTGCAGCTTTCTCAAGCCTCGCAGCATCTACAGGCAATCTTGGCGCACCGGTTATCAACACCAGCACCGGCAGCAACACAAGGTTCTACTTCGATCCCTCTTCTGTTACGGCTGCTACAGACCTCGGTAACCCCGCCAATTGGGTAAGTGCCACAGCTTATGCAGCTGCCAGCGGTGGTTCTATAGGACTGTACTCTGCTGCATTGAAAACATATCTTACAGGCGCTCCTGAAGATTTCCCTTGCTGCGGCGGCGGTGGCGAAGCCCGTCCTGCAGGCACTACAAAAGTTATTAATGTTGCAGGTAAGGATATGGAAGTACATGCTTATCCTAACCCTGCCGGTAAAGTGCTGAATGTGGACTTTACGGCAAGCGGAAAAGTAACCGTGCAATTGCTCGACATCAATGGCCGTGTCATTGCCACGCAGGAAGTTACCGGTCGCTCATCGGTAAACTTTAACGTGAGCAATTATGTGCCCGGTATCTATACCTACAAAGTGATATCAGGCAAGAACGTAAGTACCGGTAAGGTGATGATCGCTAAATAAATACTTCAGGTAGTTTATTTATGGAAGCCGCCCCTGTCCTGGGGCGGCTTCTATCATTAGTAATGTATGGGACCATATTGTTGATTTTAATTTTATGACTACTTATCCCCATTATTTGGCACCCCCTGCCTCCATTTCGTAACTTGCATAGTTATTACTCGCGTCGTGGCGGGCTACGAAGCCATCTCACGAAATGAGGGAGGCTTCGAAAAGGTTTTGTTCTTTGAAATACGGTAAACCCTGGCTTCCGGATCGGAAGAGAACTGGAACCAAACCAGAAGTAAACTGGAAGCTGTTGGGCATGCCACTGCTATTTTCGTAAGGCTGGCTAAAGCAAAACAGGTAATGACCGGAAATAATGCTAAAACGGTAACTATATACAGAAACTAAAAACGATTTCTCAGATATGTAGGCATAAAAATAAAGCGGTTCAAAAATGACCGCTTTATCTATTGGTCTTATTTAGTGCCTGTAAAATTACAGGTCTCAAAATCCCCTGTTGTTAGGTCAGAGGCAGCAAGATAAATGGTGATGCTATTCCCGTTCAGCGTTCCAGACCCTTGAACACTTACTTGGTCTCCTCCGCTATAATAAGTTTGATAGGGGATAGTCAAGCTATTGCCGCTGACAGTGCAATTTAATGTAGTAGATGGCCCCTGCATAAACACCTGCGTAGGGTTGGTTGGAGAAGCCGCAAACGTAAACTGCGTTCCGGGCCCGGCACAGTCAGAGTTACCCGTAAAGGTTCCAGCAAACTTTTTATTGATGCCATTCTCGCAGTTATCGCCTTCGTAATTGCTGGGGCAACTGCATTTACCTTTATTACAGCTGCCTCCGTGTTGACAGGTCTTGCCTACGCATTCTATTTTTGAGCAGGAACTATACGTAACAGCGGTGAAAGATAGCAGCGTGGCTACGGCTGCCATAGTGAGCGTTTTTACTGTTTTCATTTGCTTGTGTTTTATGATTGTGAGAAAAAAAATAGCGTAACTGAAATTCCTTTGCGGTTCAAGGCTCTGGAAAGCCACCCCAAGCAAAAGACACAGTTACGCCGTAGCGGCGTATCATAGTCATTTGTTGCTCGAGGTTGATTAAATTTTCCAGATTTAGAACCGCAACTAATGTTATAATACGAGTATGGTTATGTTCCTATATTGACTATCTCATTGGCATTTGATTATTTAAGAAAACAAAAATACTAATACTTCATTTAATTAACACCGTGAAAACACGGTATCTTTGCAGCATGGCAAAGGCAAGCAAAAAGCCCGTAAAACCTAAAAAGCAGGACAAAGAGAAGGATACTCCCTTCCGGCTGGATATAGACTTCAACGAGGCCATGAAACAGGCTGCAAAACCGCCTAAGAAGGATAAAGAGAAAACATCAAAATAGCCTAATCTACTGTGCGGCCTCAATCATTGCAATTAATTCCTCTACGGTATTGGAAACAAGAACAATCTTAGATGACTTTTCTTTGTAGTCTACGCTGCATAAATGAATCATCGCCCGTGGAATATTATCATCTTCCACTACGATATTTTGCTGCTTAATAACGTCTTCCAGTTGTTCATGAGCTAATTTGTGAAAAAAGCTAATGGCAGTAATATTGATGTAATAAATATTATTTGGGTCATTAACTCCAATGTCCCGCACAGTGATAAACCCCTTCATGTTGGTATATGTTAGTATGTCAAATGTAACTATTTTTTCTCTTTCCCGGTAAGTTGCTTATAGTTGAGGTGAACTCCTTGCAGGTTTTTGATGCTGTCTTCAAAGCGTTCTTCCGCAGATACCCTGCGCGTGTTATACCTGTACGCAAATTCATTGCAATAGCGCATGATGTGCTCTTTACTCATGTATTGGTAGATACCCACATAGCCACGCTTGAAAATGCTCCAAAAGCCCTCTATAGTATTGGTGTGGTATGTTCCCTGTGTGCGGTAGGAGCTGTGGTTCTTTACGATGGTGTGGTTGTCGTAGACCATCCACAAGGTTTTGTAGGATGCATGCGCATCGCTTATGAGGTGCGCATCGAGTGACACGTTCTGAAATACTGCTGGCTGCATGGTGTCTGCGTTGGTATTTGGCAGATGCTTCATGCGTACCCTACCACCACGCTCCACAAAGCCTATGATGATATGCTTGCAGTTTTGACCCCGGCCCTCCTTGTCTTTCTTACTGATGTGCTTGTTCGATTCCAGTCCACCTACGTACATTTCATCTACCTCTACGACCCCTTCAAGCGGTGTAACTACTTTCTCCACAAAGGCTTCGCGTATGCGATGCGCGAGAAACCATGCGGTCTTCTGGGTAATGTTCAACTGCGTGGCTAATTGTACGGAACTAAGCCCCTTCTTGCTGGTGGTGTACAGGTAAATAGCACCAAACCAGATACGGAGGGGAATGCGGCTATCTGCATAAATGGTGTTATGCCTGACGGTGAAGTACTGGCAGCATCCTTTGGCCTTACAGCGGTATTTGCCGGGCTTCACACGGTACACTTGGTCGTGCTGGCAATGAGGGCATACAGGCTGGCCGTTCCATTTCTGTTGTTCAAGGAAATCTATACAGGTCTGTTCGTCTTTAAAGTGGTCGAGGAGTTGAACGATGCTCTTAAAATGTTTCATTGATGCTTGTGATTGCAGCCGTTTTTGTGTGCTCTTTATATATCCAAACCGCGTGCCAAAACACAGGTTTTAACGAGTAAATAATCCACATTTTTAAGGTTGAAAAAATGGACGATATGGGAATCGAACCCATGTCTTCTGTTGGGAAAGCAGAAATGATTGCCACTACCACTAATCGCCCCTTTTCATAGAGCAAACCTATGCAGCAATTATTTTACAAGACAATTTTAGCGTGATGATAATTTGGGCAAATCTGTCACTGGTGGTAAAAATAGAAAACCTATCAGTACTGATAAAAAATAGGATTTTGTCAGTACTGACAAAAAGGGTACTTTTATCATCTGTTGGGAAAGCAGATAATTGGCTTGGGGAAACTCAAGCCTTATTTTTTTGTTCTTTTTTTGGGGCGGAATGCGTTACGCGTAGCTTGGAATAACTCCTTTGTAGTAAGTTTTTTTGAGGGGTCAATTAACTGCCATTGCATAATATTGGCGAGATAGCCCGCAATAATCCTCTTTTTGTAATCACCCTTAAATAGTGCCTTATTTTCAGGATTTAATTGACCAATGTATAGATTGACTTGTTCGAAGAAGAAGCGAATTGCTTCGTCTTTATCGTTTATTGGAGGGTCTTGACTAATATAGATAAGAACGGCTTCCTGAATCAGATTTTGAAGTGATAATATTCGAAATGCAGGCTGCTCTGATGGGATGTTTTTGGGTCTGGGGAACATGGTCGCTAAAGTAGCTTTCCAATCAATTTTTCTGTTAGTGGTATAAGTTTCTTCGAAATTATATCCTTTTAATTTTCCGAAAAACTCTTCAATATGGTCTACCTGTAAAATATGTTCTTTATACCGGGTCTGCGGAATTATTTGTTCTACACGTTCCATTGCCTCAACTGTTGTGTAATCCGCCATATATTGCGTCCATTGTTGAAACAGCTTCGCGGGGATAGGCTTTCCCCTTTCTGCTAAATCCTCAATTTTTGTATAGCACTTCAGATATTCTACATAATCCTTTCTTTCTACGGCAATGCGAAGCATGACCAAATATTCTTTCTGCAAGTTTGTTGGAGTGGACATTAAGATATACTATATTATTTTTAAAAATAAATAGATTTGTTCCCATGTTCAACATTTTTTAAAAAAGCAATATGCAAATTACGTCTTACGAAATATTGGAATTCATGACCGCAAGGGAGCTGGAAAAAGAAGTGATGCTCTATATATCCGAAGGATGGGAACCTTTAGGAGGGGTAGCTATGGTGTATGGCAAATTCTCTGAAGATGAAACTCCTAATGAAAACGGGAAGAATAGAATGTCTTACGCGCAGGCAATGATTATGCGATAAAAGCTGCACATATCTGAAAAATCATTTTTAGTTTCTGTATATAGTTACCGCTAAAACGTAATATGGCCTGTCTGCAAAGCCTTTCAGCCAGTATGGCCCGCCAAAACCGGAAATAATAAATAAACCGGAAATCGGAAATCTGATAAATAATCTAATCCTTGAATCCTGCCTGTCCCGATTATTTCGCGAGTTCGGACAATTTCACACCTTGACATATATCATTTGTTACCCAACCTCCACTTGGCTATATTTGCCAAAATTTATTTAAACAATTTAAAACTATAATAAGAAATGAAAGTAACTGTAGTAGGTGCCGGCGCTGTAGGAGCTACCTGTGCCGACAACATTGCCCGTAAAGAGCTGGTAGAAGAACTGGTGCTCGTAGACATCAAGGAAGGATTTGCAGAAGGTAAGGCCCTCGATATCATGCAGACCTCATCGCTGCTGGGTTTCGATACCCGTGTAACAGGTGTTACCGGCGACTATAGTAAAACCGCCGGCTCTGATGTGGTGGTTATCACCTCAGGCATACCCCGCAAACCGGGCATGACGCGTGAAGAACTGATAGGCACCAATGCCCGTATAGTAGAAGACGTGAGCAAGAACCTGCTGCAGCACTCACCCGATGCTGTTATCGTGGTGATATCGAACCCTATGGACACTATGACCTACCTGACCCTGAAAGCTACCGGCCTGGATAAGCACCGTGTAATAGGTATGGGTGGTATACTGGACAGTTCGCGTTTCAAAACATACTTGCAGCAGGCGCTTAACTGCTCGCAGAACGATCTGCACGGAGTAGTGATAGGCGGCCATGGCGATACCACCATGATACCGCTTACGCGCCTCGCCACACTCAATGGCACACCGGTATCACAGTTCCTCAGCGAAGAGCAACTGAAGCAGGTAGCTGCAGATACTATGGTAGGCGGTGCTACGCTTACTAAATTGCTTGGCACATCGGCATGGTATGCACCCGGTGCTGCAGGAGCTACACTGGTAGAGAGCATTATCCGCAATGAGAAGAAAGTATTCCCCTGCTGCGTGAAGCTGGATGGTGAGTACGGGCAGAACGACATATGCATGGGCGTGCCGGTAATGGTAGGTAGCAAAGGCTGGGAAAAAATAATAGACTACAAGCTCGATGCAGCTGAGCAGGAAGCCTTCAACAAGAGTGCAGATGCTGTGCGCAATATGAATAAAGTACTGGATACGCTGGTACAGGCATAAGAACCATACAGCATTAAGAATAAATAAAAAATGTCCCGCTGCATAGCGGGACATTTTTTATTGTGTCAGTATATTTTAAAACAATGTTTATCGCAGCAGGGTCACATCGCCACGGTATGTTTTCTGGCTACCATCGGGGAAGGCTACCTGTATAATGTAAGAGAATACGCCTGAGTCCATCACGTTGCCATTGTAGGTACCATCCCAGCCCTGGTTGGCATCTGTGGTCTGGAATACAAGGTTGCCCCAGCGATCATAAACGCGGAACTGTAGCAGGCGCTGTGAGCGCATATTCACCAGCTTGAACACATCGTTCTTGCCATCGCCGTTAGGAGTAAAGGCAGTGGGAACAAATTCCTGGTCGTTCACATAATCCACCTTTACAGTTGCCGAGTCGCGGCAGCCACCATATTGGTTCATCGCATATACGGTATATATAGTAGGCTCGCCGGGCGATGCTATGGGATCTTTGATGTTAGGATTATCAAGGCCGCTTGTTGGTATCCATGAATAGTAGTAACCGCCGTCTGCATTGAGGTGCGTTGTGCCGCCATAGTTGATCACCCTGTCGCCGGTCACATTTACCAGGCGTACATGGGGTTGGGCAAAGATGCGTACCGAGTCAGTAAGCATGCAGTTGAAAGGCGCGCCTGTAGTAGCCGTCACAATATAAAGATGCGACTGGGTATCGGCAGCATAGAAATACGGTTCCTGTACATTAGTGGAATCGAGCCCTGCTGCTGGCGACCATGTATAGTTGATCGCTCCTACATAAGAAGGTGCTGTATTCATACCGGTTATCTTCATCGGCTCATAGATACATACCGATGTATCCTGGTGATCGAATATCATTGAGAATGGTGCAACGGTAATGATCTGTGAAGAACTGTTAGGGCAGGGCACAAAGTCCTTAACAGTGAGGGTAACGGTATAGGCTCCCGGCTCTTTATAGAAATGTTTGGGGTGCGGATTGTTGCTTTCATCCGTTTTGCCATCACCAAAATCCCATGAGTAGGTATAGGCATTGATCGAAGGGGTGCCATCAAACATAGCTTCCTGGCGCTCACAGATAGAATCGCGTGTGATATTGAATGCAGATATTACCGGGTGCACCAGGGTTACTTCGTGCGTAATGGTACGCTCGCAGGAGCCATTGAACACATGCAGCACTACGGTATAAACGCCTTGCGTTGTATACAGGTGCCCGGGGCTCAGATCGGTAGAAGAGGTGTTATCGCCAAAGTCCCAGGTATAGCTGCTGGCATTCTCAGACTGGTTCTGGAAAAATACCGAATCGCCGGAGCAGCCAAGATGTATCTCATAATCGAATGCAGGAAGGAATTCAGGGTCATAAAGATTGATGTTAACCGAATTGGATGTGCATGTGCCGCTTGAAACCGTAATATCATAAGCACCCGATGTCATGCTGCCCAATGCGATCATGCCCGAGCCATTGGCAATGCCGGTAACCGGTGTTTGCGGGTTACCGTTCAGGGTAATATTAATGGTATAAGTAGTATTGGGCCTCAGGCCGTACAGGAAAATACTGCCTGTATTGGTGCCGCATGTAGCAGGATCGATTGATGATACGGAGTCTATCAATACAATTGGGTCATTAACTGTTATGGTACCGAAAGGCCCCCAATTGCAACCCAGTGAGGTGTTATTGATGACAATGTTCTCATAATCGCCGGCGGGCAGACCGCTCATAATAAGATCTGTAGTAGTAGGTGTTATGGTAAGTGTAGGCTGCGGCAGGCCATTATAAAGATAATCGACCGTGTAGGTATTGCTTGCTACCACGCCGCTAAAAATAATACTGCCATCACTCAGTCCACAATCTGTAGTATTCTCTGCCTTATATAAAAGTGAGGTAGCGCATGGAGTGGCTAAACCAATGAATGGCAAAAGGGCAATGAGTAATGTGCTTACGACTACTGTGCGTAAAATTTGTTTCATAAAGCGCAAAATTATATCCTGTTATTCTTTTTTTCCGTGATAATAGACAAATATACCCGGAAATACTAAAAAGTAAGACGGTTGTACAGCCCAAATAGTTGGTAATGAAATGCTAAATGATATTATAATACAGGCACTTAATTAAGATGTGATAAATAATCATTTGATGCAAATATTATTACAACTGACCATCGATTAACTAAAAGCAATAAAAATTATATTATTCATCATCGCAAGTTATTTTTTGGTAATAGACTTTGCATAAAAAATACCGTGAATATTTTGTATTGTAAATATATAGTGACCTGCCGGTAGTGTTGTTAAAAAAATATAATTATTTCCGGCAGATAAGCAGCCAGATGATACTGACTGGCCAATTGCGTTGTAAATATGAAAAATACTGCCCTGCGTTTCATCGTTCGTCCGCACATACAGGTGGTCGCCTGCCGGGTTGGGATAGATGAGTATGTCGGTATTTGGATGGGTCTCTTTGATGTTGACCGGCTCAAAATGAGGGTTAGGTGTGCAGTCTGTATAATCGTTGTTTGCCAACCTGAGTTTTGCCGGATTTTCAACAGTATTATAGGGGGAGGGTGTGCCGATAGGGGGAAATGACAGTGAGGCTACCCAAAAGGCCGGCGGGCCATCAAGGTAAAGAGAGTTATCAGATAATGCAGTGGTATTGGCGGGTGTTATCACCCCTTTAATATTATTGCCGAACTGGTAATGCCCTGAACCGCTAAGGCTGTAATTGCCATAAGGTATCGTAGTGTTGGTGACCTCGTTGCCTGCATAGTTCATACTATCTGTGGGCGTACCTGTATTCATGAAGATACCCCATAGCTGTGCCCTGTTGCGGAAAAATGTATTGAGCGGGCCATTGCTGCCATGCGAGTCGTCAACAACAATATTCTGGATAATATTGCCTTCAAAGAGATTGAGATAGGAATAGTTGCCGTGGCATACGGCATCGCCGGCTGAGTTAGCAGGCAATACCTGCTCATCCCAGTAGGGGTCATTGGAATAGTTGTATGCGAATACATTACCATTGGCACCGGACTGGAGGAGCATAGAGTGGCGCAGGTGCACAAAAATATTATTCTCTATTAGGCAATCGCCACTGGTGTATTGCGTGGCTATGCCATAGCCCTGGCCGTTGCCGCCATAGTGCCAGGAATGGTGCATGTAATTGCCCCTGATGGTGATATGTGCCGAGCGGGAGAGGCCGATATGAGCGAAATTGGTACGATAACTTTCTACACCTATTACCCAGCAATTTACTGCATTGGTAAAGTTGATATTGGTGGTTTGCTGTGTGGTACTGTCCAGCCGTTCGAGATATAGACATTGGATACCTGTGCCTGTGGCCGGGCTGATATGTTTAATGCGTGCCGAAAAAACAAGATCATAGTCGCGGCGTATGGGCATATCGGTCACCAATTTGGTGCCCTGGATATCTTTGATCCGGAATATTTGCCCCACAGAGCCATAGGCCCAATCAGAGAAGAGCAAGCTGCTGTCGTTGCCGTATAATAATACCCAGTCGCCAATGGCAAGGCCATTCGTGCTATCGAGGTAAATAGCGGTATCGTTCCGGGCAATGTATTGGCTGACAGCCCATGTTTGCGCTCCCACATTGCCCTGTACACTGATCATATCCTGTGTATTGCCGCTAAGGTCGAAAAGCAGCCTGCTGGTGGTGCCTGTACCTTTTAAAACTATACTATCACCCAGGTTCATACTTTGATTGAATAAATAACTGCCGGCGGGGAAGAATATGGTGCCAGCCTGGCCATTGAGTGCCGCCAGTGCGTTTTGAAAAGGGATATCATTCGGGCTAATGCCATCGGGTATGCCTCCATAATTCATTATATCGACCATATTATTGTATGCCGGCACAGAATCCTGCAGGCCAGCATGGCGCCAATCCGTTATACGGGAGGCGGGTATAGTTTGTGCAACTGTTATGTACGTACAACAAGGGGCTATAAGCAGCAGGTAAAATATAATTATAGCGTTTAAGATCTTCATGCTTAACAAGATAAGGATTTTGATAATAAAATACTTGCCCGTTATGATACAAGGGATAGGGACCCTACTTATTTACGAGGATTTATAACTTTGTTAGCGGTGAGCGCAGCAAGCGTCGCCTGCCGCTAAATGGAAAACGAGGCAAGAGTAAAATTAAGGCGTATTAAAATCATTCATACACTCATTTGGCTGGTGTTTGTGCTGGCCATAATTTTTGTGTTATGGAGCGGTGCTACCGGTAATATCTCGATCTATTCATGGCTTGCTGTTGTAGCTGTATTGGGAGAAGGCCTGGTGTTATTACTTTTTAAGGGTAGCTGCCCGCTTACTATTGAAGCAAGAAAATATTCATCTTCGGCTAGGGACAACTTTGATATCTATTTACCTAACTGGCTGGCCAAATACAATAAATTGATATTTACGGCCATCTTCTGTATCGGCCTGGCCCTGATGATATGGCGGTATGTAATGCGCCGGTAAGCAATAGGATACTATTGCTTACCGGCAGTTTGTAAGATATAGGGGCTTCTATCGTTCAGCGATAGCTTTTACTTTGGCCAATGCTTTTGGAAATACGCCGGTGAAGTAATCCATCTGTTCCGGCGGTATGGCCATATCAACGGTCAGTTCGGTGCCTTCGCCACTTACTTTTAGCGTATAGTTTTCGGTGGAGCCCGCCCACTGTTTTACCTGTTGGCTCATGGTGTCTTCTACGCCGCCTTTTACTTCGCCCAGGTGTTTTATCGACATGTACTCATTGGGTATATTTTCCGCTATTTGTGATACCATACCATTATTGTTGCCATCAAGGAACAGCACTTTGCTGCCTTTTTGCCAATCGGTAATGGCATGTGAACCTTCGGTAAAGACAGCGGTCCATTCGCGGTAAGTGGCGTCGTTCCATAATATATCCCATACTTTTTCGCGTGGGGCATTGATGACCGTTGTGAATTCTTTTCTTTCCATAACAACAGATTTAATTACAAAATACTATTTGCCGTCGAATGCAGCCTGCAAGGCTGCGATATCGAGCTTCTTCATCTGCATCATGGCCTGCATGGCCCTGTTTGCTTTTTCGCGGTCAGGGTGGTCTAAGAAGCCCATCATTGCATTAGGTACTATTTGCCATGCCAAACCAAATTTATCTTTAAGCCAGCCGCACTGTATCTCCTGTCCGCCATCTGCGGTGAGTGCATCCCAGTAATAATCCACTTCTTCCTGTGTTTCACATTTTACGAAGAAGGAGACGGATTCGTTGAACTGGTAGGTAGGTCCCCCATTCAAGACCATAAATTCCGTGCCTTCCAGTTCGAAAGTGGCGGTCATCATTTTGCCTGCCAACACTCCCGGAAAACCTTCGGGATAATGATTGGCATTCTTAACAGTTGAATTTTTAAAGATGGAAGTGTACAACTTCATTGCTTCTTCGGCATTGTCGTTGAACCAAAGAAAGGGAGTTATCTTTTGCATACGGTATCGTTTTTTAGTTTGATTTATAATGCAAACCTATGCCGGAAGTTTTATATTCATGATGTGTAAAAACGACGTTTTGGAGGGGCGATCACGACAGGCGTGGCTTTTAACAAAAAAGGGCTGTTAAATAAGATAACCTTAACATAACAGGCAGTAATTTGCTTGTTTAAATTGCCCGGAACATACATTAAAATACCCCATAGGATGAGAGTAAAACTACTACGCTATGTTTATATAATAAGTATCATTGCCCTGTTGCTGGGCGCTGCAGACCCCATGGAGGGCTCCATAGTCATCGCCGCCGGGGCTGTTTTGCTTGCCCTGAGTGCTCATTTTCAAAAAGACCGTTACAGTAAAATTTTTATTGCATCGGCCCTGATGATCTTTTTCGGGGTATTTAATCTTTGGTTCGTATCGTCATTGGGCGGTTTTGACCCTAAGCGCGAATGGTGGTGGCTGGTCTTCATCATACCATACCCCGTAGGCTGGATCGTATCTGTGGTGACATTGGTAGTGAAGGCAGTGAAGAAGACAAAGACGGTATCGGCATAGGTTAATATTTCCTCATATCCTTAAAATCGCTTTTATTGCATCCTGTTATCAATATTGATACATGGGATGAAAAAGGTTCTGCCAGTAATCGTAATTGCCCAGTTCTTCTGCACTTCCTTATGGTTTGCAGGTAACGCTGTAATGGCCGATATCATTGCCCGGTTTCATGTTGAACAAGCTTACCTGGCTCACCTGACGAGCGCCGTGCAATCGGGCTTTATTGCGGGAACGCTGGTATTTGCCCTGTTGAGTATTGCCGACAGGTTCTCACCATCCAGGGTATTCTTCACCAGTGCTGTTATAGCGGCCCTGTTTAACCTGGCCATTACTTTCAGAAGTATAAATACTGTGGAATTGTTAACCTTCAGGTTCTTGACCGGCTTTTTTCTTGCAGGCATCTACCCGGTTGGTATGAAGATAGCCGCAGACTATTTCGAACAGGGTTTGGGGAGATCGCTGGGTTTTCTCGTAGGCGCTTTGGTATTGGGTACATCGTTCCCACATTTACTAAAAAGCAGTTCTCTGGCGCTGCGGTGGGAATATGTAATTTATGCTACGTCGCTGCTTTCGATACTTGGGGGCCTGGCGATACTATTGCTGGTGCCTGATGGTCCGTACCGTAAGCGGGGTCTTAAAGTAAGGCTATCGGCTTTTTTAGACGGTTTTCGAAGCAGGTCTTTCCGGTCGGTAGCATTCGGTTATTTCGGCCATATGTGGGAGTTGTATGCCTTTTGGGTATTTGTGCCGGTCATGCTATCGGCCTACCAGGCACATTATCCAGCAAGGCATCTCAATGTTCCTTTATTGTCTTTTTGTATCATCGCTTCGGGTAGCATATCCTGCGTGCTGGGCGGACTGGTATCGCAAAGCATGGGCGTTAAGCGAACTGCCACTGCTGCACTGATGCTATCCTGTGCCTGTTGCATCCTGTCGCCATTATTCCTGTTTGCCGGCTCAACGGTAACTTTCATTGTTTTCCTGTTTGTATGGAGTATGGCGGTAATTGCAGATTCCCCGCTGTTTTCTACACTGGTGGCCCAAAATGCCCCGGTCGAGTCAAGGGGCAGTTCATTAACGATCATTAATTGCATCGGTTTTGCTATTACGATAGTCAGCATCCAATTGCTCAATGCCCTGGCCGGTACGCAAAACATAAGGTATGTTTATACGTTGCTTGCCATAGGTCCGGTATTGGGCCTTGGGGCATTATTGAAGAACAAGGCAATAAGCAGGTAGATGTTTTGTATGTTTAGTGCTTAATGCCAGCCTGATGAAGACCGTAATAAAATACATCGCTATTATAGTTTTGGCCTTGTCTGTGTGCTCCGCCCGGGCACAGGCCAGCGACAGTGCCGACCGGGAGCGGCTTGAATTGTACCGGCACCTGTTCTGGGACCACCTGCCTAAACCCACCGGCTGGGTAAACGACCTGGAACATTTATATACGAGGAAAGAACTTTTGACCCTGGACAGTACCATTACAGCATTTGAAAAGCAAACCACGATAGAGATAGGGATCGTTACCCTGGATACATTTTGCACCTCGCTTGAAAATTTCAGTGGCCTGGCGATACATGTGATGAATACCTGGGGCGTAGGGAAAAAAGATGTCAATAATGGCCTGATGATAAGTATATCGGCAGCATATCATGTAATAAGGATGAACTACGGTCCCGGGTTGCAGGGGCTGATCAGTGATGGTGATGTACAGGAAATAGTGGATAAATACTTTGTGCCCGCCTTTAAGAACGAGGACTACTATGCCGGTACCCTGAACGGCCTGAACGGGATAATAGCGTTGCTGAATAGCAGGAAAAAATGATCGCGCAGGAAGGGCTTAGTCACCGCCGGACCCGCTAAAGTATTTGATGAGCTGGAATATCGAAGTAGCAATAACCACCCCGGTGACAATATACCTGAACACATGCTCGGAAGTGCGTTTCAATATAAGCTTGCCTAAATAACTGCCTGCTATGCTTACGACTATCAGCATGGGGATGAGCCTGACCTGGTGTACGGGAAAATAATCGTTGGCGATATAAACGACGCTGCGGCTAAAATCGACACCAAGATCGATAATGGCCGATGTGGCAACAAAAATATCCTTAGGCAGGTTGAAGGCTGTAAGCGTTATACCCCTTATGGCACCACCCGTGCCAACCAGGCCTGCAAGCAGCCCTGATATACTACCACCTGCGATAAGGTTCGTATTGGTCTGTTTTAGCTGTTTATTGATATTGCGCAGCAGGTAAATACTGAAGATGATCAATACGATATCCATGACCAGCTCTATATTTCGACCGGGTATTACCGTAGTGATGAGCGCCCCGATTACTACAAAAAGTACTGCCGGTATGCCTAGTTTAAGTGCAATACTTTTATCAATGCCCTTCCTGAATAGCAGGATCTTGGCCAGGTTGCTGAATACATGGAAGACCGCCGTGATACCGAGCACAGTTTTGAAATCGAAGAATATACTGGCCACAGGTACAAAAAGGATAGACGAGCCGAAACCCGAAACGGTACCGATGATCTCGGACAACAAAGCCAGCAAAAGAAAAAGAATGGTATCCTGTGTCATTTTACAGCAGTTGTGAAGATACTGCAATATATAATTTGTAAAACCCCTGTTTTGGCTACAACAAGTGCCGATTTGGCTACAGCGGTTGGGAAGGGAAGCCGGAGCTTTGCATGATCAAAGAAGAACAATTATGAACATCGTAATTACAGGATCATTAGGGCATATCAGTAAGCCGCTGGTAAAGGACTTAGTACATAAAGGGCACATGGTCACCGTGATCAGCAGCAATCCCGAAAGAAAAAATGAGATCGAATCGCTTGGTGCAAGGGCAGCCATCGGAACTATGGAGGATGCCAGTTTTCTTGCAGAAAGTTTTAAAGGTGCAGATATAGTATATGCTATGGAAGCAATGGGCGCAGGCAGCTTTTTCAATAAGGATATCGATATTATGGCAGCAATTACCCAAATTGGCCATAATTACAAACAGGCCATTGAGCAATCAGGTGTAAAACGGGTAATTCACCTTAGCAGTATCGGCGCTCATACGGATGAAGGGAACGGTTTGCTTGCCTTTCATTATTATGTAGAAAATATTTTGAAGGGATTACCTGAGGATGTTTCCATAAAGTTCATGCGTCCCGTTGGGTTCTATTATAACATGTTTGCATTTATACCCACAATAAAGGCACAGGGCATGATCATACAAAATTATGGTGGTGATGAAAAGGAGCCATGGGTTTCGCCATTAGATATTGCTGCCGTAATTTCGGAGGAGATGGACAAGCCCTTCGAAGGGAGACCTGTACGGTATATAGCCAGCGATGAGGTATCGCCGGATGAGGTGGCAAAAATAATAGGGGAAGCTATAGGCCAACCGGGACTGAAATGGACGATAATACCGGATGAACAAATGTTGAATAACATGCTTGCTGCCGGTATGAATGCAGCAGTGGCAAAAGGACTGGTAGAGATGAACGCTGGCAGGCGGAATGGTATATTGTATGAAGATTATTACCGGAATAGACCTGGCTTAAGTAAGGTAAAAGTAACAGATTTTGCAAGGGAATTTGCCGCTGTGTATAACAATGAGGCAAGTAATGTTAACCACTAAAAAAAGAAGTATGAAGAATAAAATTGCATTAGTGACAGGGGGTAGCCGGGGCATAGGAAGAAATGCCGCTATTGCTATAGCCCAAAAGGGTATCGATGTAGTGCTTACCTATAATACGAATAAGGAGGCGGCTGATGAAGTGGTGGCTCAAATAGAAGCTATAGGGCAAAAAGCATGGGCATTTCAACTGGATACCAGCAACGTGGCACTCTTCGATGACTTTATTAAAGAGTTGACCGGGCAACTGGAAGAAAGGACAGGTAGCCCTAATTTTGATTTCCTGGTCAATAATGCAGGTACCGCTTTATATGTACCCTTTATGGAGGTGACGGAGGCGCAAATGGATGCCATCTATAATATACATTATAAAGGTGTATTTTTCCTTACACAAAAGGCCGTGCCCTTTATGCATGATGGCGGGGCAGTGATCAATATTTCTTCCGGGCTTACCCGTATTACCATGCCGGGTTCATCAGTGTACGGCTCTTTTAAAACAGCAGTGGAATCATTGACTCGTTATATGGCAAAAGAACTAGGCGCAAGAAAGATCCGCGTAAACGTGGTAGCCCCGGGTGCTATAGAGACCGATTTCGGCGGAGGCCGTACACGCGATAATAAAGAGATCAATGCGCATATTGCCGGCCTTACATCGCTTGGCAGGGTAGGCTTGCCTGATGATATTGGCGGTGTCGTAGCTTTTTTATGTACACAGGATGCCTATTGGATCAACGGACAGCGTATTGAAGTTTCAGGTGGACAAGCACTGTAAATAGTATCTTTGTAATATGGCAAATATGCAGCCCACAAGGATCAAGACGATCAGCGAGTTTCATAAAATGCGGGGCCTGCAACCGCCCAAGCATCCCCTCATCAGTGTTGTGGATTATGCTTTGTTTGCGCCTGTACACGGAAGTGCCGTATTTGATTATTACTCGATCTCCATAAAAAGAGGTGTCGGAAAAATGTTCTATGGCCAGCAGGAGTATGATTTTGACGAGGGGGTAATGTACTTTATGGCACCCAACCAGGTATTGCGGGTTGAGCCGGGGCAAAATGAAAATACGGAACGTTCAGGGTGGATCTTATTGATCCATCCTGACTTTCTCTGGAATACAACTTTGGCGAAAAAGATCAGGCAATATGAATTTTTCGATTATGCAGTAAACGAAGCCCTTTTTCTCTCCGAACAGGAGGAGGCTATTCTCAATAACATTATTTTAAACATCCAGCGGGAATACCAATCTAACATCGACAAGTTCAGCCAGGATATTATCATTGCCCAACTGGAACTACTGCTTTCCTATTCGGAGCGCTTTTACCAGAGACAATTCATCACGCGTAAAATAAGTAACCACCAGGTGCTGGCACAGCTTGAAGAGTTCCTGGACAACTATTTTGACAGTGAAGCAATACTAAAGCAGGGCCTGCCAACTGTGCTTCATGCTGCCGAAACCCTTAACCTGTCCCCGGGCTACCTCAGCGGGCTGCTGAAAGTGCTCACGGGCATGAACACGCAGCAGCATATACATGAGAAACTGATACGCAAGGCCAAGGAGCGACTATCGACTACAAACCTCTCCGTAAGCGAGATCGCTTACGAACTGGGTTTTGAACATCCTCAATCTTTCAGCAAGTTATTTAAGATGAAGACCAACCTCTCTCCATTGGCTTTCAGGCAAACCTTTGGCTGATCATGATGTGGCTGTTTTTTACGAAGCCTTGCTTTGCCGTTGTATAGTATTTAGCCATTCGTTGAAGATCTCTGTGTAATAATTTTGGAAATCTGCTTCGTTCAGTTGTTTTATCATATTGAGCATTTCCTGCTGAATATAACGGTCATGTTTTCCATAATCCCATATTGGGCGGATACAGTCCTCAAATAGCTCGTGGAAGGAAGATGAAGGAACAAAAATGCGGGGCGTTTTATGGATGTCGTAACGTACAGATGGTAACTTATGATATAGCCTGAAAGCCAGTGCGTCGGAAAGTGCCTGCAGGCTGATGACCGCTGTGCCGGGATCGTTAATGCCAGGGCTGAGTGCTTTGATCGCAATTTCTGAAAGCTGTTTTAGACCATAGTCAGCATTTTTGTTTATAGGGTGGCCATTAAAAAAGTCTATCGATGCCAATATCTCTTTTATGCGTTGAGCTTCTGTCAATTTTTTTGAATGAACTTTTATGAATGATACATTTTTAATAAGGTAGGTGCCTTGTTTGTACAGGAAGCTTATGTACAAGTCATGCTTACAGGCTATTTCCAGCAGTAGCGCCTCATTAAAGCTCTGGAAATAGCCCGATTCGTCTGCCCTTACTTCGGTATAAGGCAGCTCATTCCATGTGGTGTTCTCTTCTTTTAATTCGGTGTAATCCCGGCGCATGGTGTCTACTGTTTGCTTTTTCACCCGGTCAATGACCGTCTCATACTTTACCATTTGTGTCACGTAGTCGAGGAAGTAGATGAAAAGGAAAATATTGACCACTGTAAGCAATATAAGCAGGTAGATGCTCAATGCGGGTACAGCAATGCCATCACTGATATTGCGGATAGTGCTGAGCAGGAATAGCGCATATACGGTAGTGCCGATATAACAACCAAGAACTACCTGCTGAAAGCGGTTACCGATCATGCTGGTCAGTACCCTGTTGCTCATTTGCGATGCAGCCTGGTTGAGCACGATCATTACCATTGAAAAGCTGAAGACTGTAAGCGATATGATACCCGCTGCGATAGTAGCGGTAATGGTGCGGGCGGTATTGGCATCCTTCAGGCTCAGCCAGTTTAAGCTGGCTTTGATGTCTTTACCCCAGGGAGAAAAATCTATTTTAAGCATCACCCATGAGAACAACAGGAAGCCTATGGCTATGATGGCGGGATAAAAGGCTATACTTTGAATAACCTTATTGTAATATCGCCTTAATAGCTTGATCAAATACATATTGGGGAAATTGTGTGGTAATAATGTGTCGTAAAATGAGCATGATAAAATGATACCAAGAGCGGACCTGTTTGCCGGGCGGCATAATAATGTGCTGAATGCCAATTTTTTGTGTATAAAATAAAAACGGGAGCCCCGCTAAGCGGAACTCCCGTTTTATATAGTATTTAGCTGTTTACATTCCGTTGTTTGGCTGCAGCAGGCTTACGCGGTTGCCCTCTGTATCCTGGAATGATATCCAGAGGCCCACGCCAGGGATCATCACCGGATCCATACCTGTCTCGCCTTTCTCATTCATAGCGCCCAGTATCTTGCCGCCATTGGCCTCTACAGCCTCCATGACATTCTTTATATCGGAGACCGCAATAACAACCGACGGTGCATGCGATGTGGGATCGTCGGACTTCTGGTAAAATCCCCCGTTTATAGTACCGGGTGTCTTTACCATGCCCTTATCATCCGTTTCCGCAGTGTGTGCAACTACGTAGTTGCCCATTTCGGGCCCCATCTGTTGCATATTCCAGCCCAGGGCAGATTCGTAGAATTTCTTCATGCGTTCGCGGTCGTGGTAACCCATCTCAAAGTGTACAACAGGATTGTGACTCATAAATTTTCGTTTTTTGGTTAAGAATGGTTTATGGTAAATTTAAGTTATTTGCGACCAATTGAAATGCTTTAATAGATTGATAATATAGCAGGCAGCAACAGGTCCCACATTGCTGTCCGTACATTGGTATGCCGCCTGCCTTACTTGAAATATTTATAAAGGCTCTTGTCCTCCCCTTTCCATTGAGCGATCTTTGCCAATGCTGTGATCAGTGGCTCCTGTATCCATGAGGGCATAAAAGGAAGATAGGACTCGCTGTAGCCTAATAGCAAAGCCATATGCCAGGGGTTTTGTGTCATATCGTTCTTTAACAGCCCGTCATTGATCAGGCCATAGGCCACCCGGAGTGTTTTTTCCAGCCCTGAAGCAGGAGTGATCTTTACGAGCAATTGTGCTTTATCTGGTCCTGCGTTTTTGAAAAAGTGCATGTGCTCCTTTTGTGCCCGTGTACTTTCTCCTTCATGCAGCATGATCTCTTTGCCTGAATTGCCGATCCTTATATTGCCTTTCAGGGCAGTGAATTCTTCAACAAAGGTCTTGTGGTAATGCCAGTCATTCCCGCCATATGGTTCCAGTTCTACCTGCACCAGTTCATATTTACCGCCGGTCTCATTGCCCGTTTGCAGAAAAGTTGCGAAATACCTGCCATCTCCATTGTAGATGGTCCTGTCGGTCCTGTTGCCAACACTGCGATCGAGCGGGGGCAGGAAGCAGGCAAAAAGGACTATGGCCCCGTAAGCAAAAAGTAGCAGAAAGACGGGCAAACCTATGAGCGTATACAAGAGCTTGAGCCCAATCGCTCTTTGTCCCCGCCAAACCCTCACCAGGCCCACCGGGTAGAGCAGGAACGACATGCCCCTCAATATTTTTTTGACAGTTAATACTTTATTTTTTTCATGCATAATCGCCTGGTGTTTATTTTTGCACAAAATTGGACCTTCCCGGGAAGAATTACTTAGGGTAAAGGGATTTTGATTTAGGATAAATGGATAAGATCGAAGCATCATACTGGCCGGATGTGTTTAGCCAAAATGACTTAAGCATACCATATAGCAGCGAACGCTATACGGAAACCTTATATAGCTTCAGCGAACCGGGACTGGCCCGTGGGTCATCTCTTTCCATAGCAACGCCGGATATGAAGCTTACCCGCTTTAGCATTGCACCGGAACGCATTTTACAATTAAAAGATGCGGAAGGGAGTGAATCTGCAGAGTCGGTCTTCATACTGGAGGGGAACGTGAGATCAAGTTTCCCCGGCTATAAGTCTTCACTGCAGTTTGGCAAGGAAGCTCACAGTCTGCAGTACAATACCCATTTTGCCGGCGAGCACATTATATATCCCGGTCTTTTCAGCGCGATGAGCATTACTTATGACCTGGATTTTTTGAGATCAATTTTACAATCGGCAGGGTCGCGGGAACTGGATATACTATGTGAGCATATAGCCTGCAAAAAGAGCCTGCTGGCATTCCCGGGTTCGGTACAGTGGAATTTCCGGGTAAAGGAAGTAGTTCATGCTATACTGCATTGCTCTTTTACGGGCATAACAAAGTATATATTCATTGAAAGCAAAATGATGGAGCTACTGTCCTTGCAACTGGAAGAGATGAATAAGCAGCCTTCTGCTAATGATAAATGGAGCAGGCAGGACATCGAAAAGCTGCAGGCTGTGAAGGCATATATTGAGCAGTGTTATTTAGAACCCGCAACCCTGAAAGAGATCGGCCTTCGTTTTCAGCTCAATGAATTCAAGTTGAAGAAAGGCTACAAGGCATTATTCGGCACAACGGTATTTGGCCATATCATAAGCTTAAGGTTACAAAAGGCCAGGAAATTGCTGCAGGACAAGGAGATGACTGTAACTGAGGTAGCCTATTATATTGGATATAAAAATGCAGGAAGCTTTTCTGCAGAATTCAAGAAACGATATGGCTATAGTCCTATTGAGGTCGGCACAAACTGAATCCTTTAGCAGGTTATGATTTAATTTCAAATTTTAGTTACTTGCAGTGCTATAAGCATCCCGCCGCAGTATAACGACCTTTTTAAACCCCAATACATTTCAGCTGCTCTGCTGAAAACTTATGGTAATAGACAACATGAAAGCAGTACAACATACGCAGTATGGTGGCCCCGAAGTGCTTGCTATAGCTGAGGTGGATAAACCCATTCCGGAAGCAGGTCAACTTTTGATAGAAGTACATGCCGCTAGCGTCAACAGGACCGATTGCGCTATATTATCAGCACAGCCGTTTATCATGCGGTTTTTCACCGGGCTGCTACGGCCCCGGCTTTCCATCACCGGCACCGATTTTGCAGGTGTGGTTAAAGAGGCCGGTGCTAATACGCACCGCTTTAAAGCAGGCGACCGCGTTTTTGGCTTCAACGACAGGGGGCTTTCTTCGCATGCCGGGTATTTATGCATCCCGGAAAATAAGGCTATCGCGTTGATCCCAGGGGGCTTTACTTTTCAGCAGGCGGCTGCAAGCCTTGAGGCTGCGCATTATGCATATTACTTTATCCATAAGATCAAAATAAGCCGGGGCCAAAAGGTGTTGATAAATGGTGCGACCGGTGGTATAGGTTCGGCCCTTGTGCAATTCATGAAGTATTATGGAGCAGATATAACGGCTACATGCCGTGCTGAACATTTTGAACTGGTAAAAAGCATTGGGGCAGATGAGGTGATAGATTATACCACTACCGACTTTGCGCGTAGTGATGTGCAATATGACCTTATACTGGATGCAGTAGGGAAGAGCAGCTACAAGCGTTGTAAGCGTTCATTAAGCCCCGCGGGACTGTATATATCATCGGAAGCGGGACCTTTCGCGCAAAACATTTTCCTTTCGATGTTGCGACCGTTGACCGGTGGTAAAAAGGTGATCTTCCCCGTGCCGGGCAGTATACAGGAAAGTATGGATTTTGTGCAAGGGCTTATCAGTAAAGGTGAATTCAAGCCACTTATTGACCGGGAGTTTACACTTGAACAAATAAAAGAGGCTTTCCAATATGTAGCTTCCGGGCAGAAGCTGGGGAATGTGCTTATCAGGATGAATGTGGAGCAGAAGTAGACTATCAGGCTCATTAATTTCGCTCTTTGTTGATGTGATTACGCTAAGTGCCTTATCTTTATTTGCCAAATAAAAGCAGCATGGATAATACCCGCGTTTACAGAATGTTATTTGCAAGCGTCTATCCTTTATACATAAAAAAGGCAGAGAAAAAGGGACGGACCAAAGAAGATGTTGACACGGTCATTTTCTGGTTGACCGGTTATGATGAAAAGACCTTGCAACAGCAGATAGATAAAAAGAGCGATTTCGAGACCTTCTTCGCTGAAGCGCCAAGGCTTAATCCGAATGTGTCAAAGATAACAGGTTTGATCTGCGGATACCGTGTTGAAGAGATCGAGGATAAGCTCATGCAGAAAGTACGTTACCTCGATAAGCTTGTAGATGAAGTGGCAAAAGGCAAGGCGATGGAAAAGATATTGAGGAAGTGATATGTGCAAGAACTGGAGGGGCCAAATAGTCTTGCGGGCTAGTAAACAATAGTTACACCGGCACCCCAACCCATATCGCTATCATAATGTGTAGAAAGGTCAAGCCATTTGCGAACTATGTATTTTAAACCGGCTGCATATTCCAAATCGGTATTCCACATCGCATTCAGGCGAAGACGTGGTGTTAACGGAATATCTTCCCGGCCGACCTGGAAACGAAGTTTCCCTTTACTGTCGATTCTTAGCTGTGTTTTTATCAGCATTGGCAGAGTGTATTCAATACCTGCTACAATTGCCTGCCTGTTGTTTTGATTGCTTAACTGGCCAAAAGTATTTTCTGTAAGTTTATTAACGCGTGTATTTCTATGAAAATCGAAACCAACGAAGGGATACCACCATTGCCTTTTGCCCAAATACCTTCCAACATATGTTTCACTTTCATAACCATATTCGGGATGGATGCCCACGCGCCATTCTGTTCTTAATTCGTATCTATCACCGGATAACATGATCTTGCCATCGCTGCCATTGCTTTCGAGCCCGATTTCCGCCATTGGATGCAGCATGCCTTCGCCCCGGATAAATTTATTGTAAGCTTTATCCTTATCTGGCAATTCCGGGTTGGGAAGAGAATTTTTATATCTAAAAACATTCCCCATTCCGGCCATCATATGATATAAGATATGGCAGTGAAAAAACCAGTCTCCATCCTGGCTGCCTGCAAATTCAATGGTATCCCGTTCCATTGGCATGATGTCGAGTACATTTTTTTGTGGTGCATACTCACCTGCACCATTCAGCACCCTGAAATCATGTCCATGTAAATGCATGGGATGACGCATCATCGAATTGTTGTATAGAATAATGCGAACATTCTGTCCCTTTTGAATTAAAATCTTATCCCATTCTCTTATCACTTTATTATTAATGCTCCAAACATAGCGGTTCATGTTGCCAGTAAGTTCAAATTCCAGGGTTTTATATGGCGCATCAGGTAAAATGGTTTTGTGCGGCGATCGCAGCATAGCATAATTAAGTGTAACTATGGAGGCTGAAGCATTTGCATTCATTCCTTGCATATCGATCATATTGGCAGTTTCATTAGTGTCATTTTGCTTTATATTGTCTTGTTCGTTTTGAACTCCCGGATTGTTTATCTCATCATACATTACGGTATTCATATCCATTTTCTGCAGCGCCATGTCCATGTCCATCTTTTTCATGTCACCATTCATCTTCATCATATTGTTCATCATCTTCATTCCTTCAAAATACCTGAGGCGGGGGAGTTTTGGGGCTGATATTTTTATGCCATTCCCCAGCCAAAGCGACGCGGATTTAGTACGATCTTCAGGCGTTGCACTCAATTCGTAGCTCATACTGTCGGGTACTGTAACCACTACGTCATATGTTTCAGAAACGCCTACGATCAGCCTGTCAACTTTAACAGGTACGACGTCATTTCCGTCATTGGCAATCACTGTCATTTTCCCACCACCATATTGTACCCAGAAATAGGACGAGCCTCCTGCATTCACGATTCGTAATCGTATCCTGTCACCTTTTTTATATTGTTTTGCCTCACTTTCCGGGCGGCCATTAATAAGGAACCGATCGTAATACACATCGCTTACATCCATCGCATTCATACGTTTCCACTCATTAACGACCTTCGTCCCGAAATGACCGTTAACAATAGCTTCTGAATAACTTTGTGTACTGCCCTTTTTGATAGCATACCAGTCGTTTACAGTACGCAGGCGGCGTAATACCTGGCCGGGCTTTTCGTCAGTCCATTCACTTAACACGATCGTTTGTTCTTTATTATAACTTCCATTCCCCTTTTCAGGCATTTTCATTGCCATTTGCATGTGATTATTGCCCATCTCCATGCCGCTGGGCATAGTTTGTATATCATTGCCTGGTACCTGCATTACTGGCAGGTCGTACTTCTGTTGTGGTCTTTTTTTGAAAATCAATGCTCCGTATATGCCTGCCTGTTCCTGCAATCCACTATGTGAATGATACCAATAGGTCCCGTTTTGTTGTACCGCGAACTTGTATAAATGTGTTTCGCCGGTATGTACTGGCTGTGTGGTAAGATAGGGAACACCGTCGAACTGGTTAGGGAGGATAACTCCATGCCAGTGAATAGAGGTTTCGTCCCTGGCGAAATTGTGGACATATATTTCTGCTGTGTCCCCTTCCGTAAAAACCAGGTCGGGACCAGGGATAGCACCGTTTATGGCGTATGCATGTTTGTGTTTTCCTGTATAGTTTACCATCGTGTCGGTAATGAACAGGTCGTAACGAACCGTTTTTCCCGGGTGTAAGTCAATTGTTCCTGTAAATACCGGTATGGAGAGCGTGTCATAGTTCATTTCCCCGGAACTTTTCAACTGCATATCTTTCCCTTTGGAAGCAGCAGATTGCTCCATTTTACTTTTTGCGTTTTTTCGTAAAGGAATTTTTGTTTTCTTCCTCTCTAAACTCATTCCGCATTTAGGACATCTGCCGGGATTTTCGCTTTGCACTTCCGGGTGCATAGGGCATACGTAAATTTCCCGTGTGGTGGTTTGCGTATTTCCTGCAGGTATGCCGTGATTCTTATGCTGAGCAAAAACAGCTGCAGATACCAGTATTTGTGTCGCTATTAGGAGGATATATTTCATCGTGTACTGATTTGTATCGGAGACTTATCAGCTGTGTATGTTATTGAATCGTTTCAGCTACTTTGCCGCAGGTCAGCATTTTGCTTCCATAGTAGGGGTTTTCAATATCTTTTTCATTGCTTAACCACGATGCTTTTTTCATCGGGCAATATTGAATATATGCTGGCTTATCAGTCAACTTTTGGTTCCTGGCCAACAGTATCATATTTGCAGAGAAATTGGCAAATGCCACCCGCTGTTTTTCAATGTTATCTGTATTAGCAATTGTTCCAGCATCAATGAGCAACGTATTTACATTTCCCTCGGATATTATTTTATAGGAAATGCCGTTCAGGTTTTCGATGAACAATGTAGCATTTTTACGTGCAGATCTGTTGTCATCTGCAGCCAGGGCATCTTTAATTTGATAGTATGTCTGGAGCGCCAGCGTAAGTCGGGAGTTTGTAATACTATCCTGCGCCAGTAATGAATTACTTACTGTAAAAAAAATAACAGCCAAAGCGAGTTTTCTCATTGTTTATTGGTTTGAAGTGATAACTGTTTGGATATTTATCGTCATTGATCAACCTTTTCCGCCTTAAATCCCGCCGTATTAACGATATCTTCAACCATTACGTCAGTCAGGCTGTCAGTTTCAACAGTAAGTATTTTTCCTTCACTTTGAGTATCTACTGTCCAATGTTTTATTTCATTGTTGGCATTTAAATATGGAGTAATGGATGCTATGCAACCATTACAGTTGATATTTGTTTTGAAATAGTATTTCATAGTTTGTGTTTCTTGCAAAGTTCGTTCAATAAGATCTTATAAATGTTATACCATTTTGGGAATGTGTTATACTTTAATGATCTAATTCAGTAGTATTCCATTTGTTTTTTTAAGCGTTATGTCACCCCAGTTATACATTAAGATAAAAAGCGTTCGCATAAAAGGTGAGAATTTCGTACCTTTGCACTGTTAGAAATTTAAAGCGCTCTTTTTTATTACGATAAAGAGATGAAAAAAACCTTTCTTATTTCGTCCGATCATACTCCTGTACACGTTGCAGAGTCCGGGCATGGTTTTTTTGCTGCGACCATTTTAGGTTCAGTTTTTTGTTTTCGCGCTACCTCCTTCAGGGTACGACGTTGATACCTTGTTATTCCAACAGTAATACCTGTTGATGAGTCCCGAAGGGACTTGGGAAGGAGTATTTATACAACTTTGCAGCGGCATATGTTTTGTCCGTTTGCATCCGTAATTTTTAATGTTTATGAAACAGAATTTTATTGTAATGGTAGCTAATAGTGCCCATGCTGTATTTGCCAGTCTTATTTGTGATCAAATGGCTACATCAGCGAAAGCACGAGGTACGGGTATCGCAAAGCGTTCGCCTGAATATATTGCCGAAAAGATGACAGAAGGTAAAGCGGTAATTGCATTTGCCGGGGATGGCAACTGGGCTGGCTTTTGCTATATCGCGAGCTGGAGCCATGAAGAGTATGTTGCCAATTCGGGCCTGATCGTAGCACCGCAATATCGCAAGAGCGGGCTGGCCAAGGTGATCAAGCAAAAGATATTTGAACTGAGCAGGCAACGCTACCCGAATGCAAAGATATTTGGCCTCACTACCGGCCTTGCTGTTATGAAGATCAATAGTGAGCTGGCTTATGAGCCAGTAACCTTTTCGCAACTGCCTAAGGACGATGCTTTCTGGAGTGGCTGTAAAAGCTGTGTGAACCACAGTATCCTGGAAAGTACCGGGCGAAAGAATTGCCTGTGTACGGCTATGCTTTATGATCCTAAAGATCACCAGCAGCCCACAGCGAATGCTGCCAACTTTAAAAAGCATGGTACAGGCATACGAACCTTTGCCAGGGAAAAGGCGAACCGCTTCCCTGAAATGGTTCGGTAACAGAGTATCATGAATTTTTTTAAGCAGGTTCGTTATCGTTCGGTAAACGACCATTCAAAATAATCAACAGGGCATGAAGAGTAATATTAAGGCCGGTATCGTTGGAGCGGCAGGTTATACGGGTGGCGAAACACTTCGCCTGTTACTGAACCACCCTTCAGCAGAAATTGTATTTGCGCACAGCAGGAGCCATGCAGGTGCGCCTGTATATGCGGTACATACAGACCTGCTGGGCGATACGGAATTGCAATTTACATCAGACCTGTCGGCCGATGTTGATGTGATATTCCTGTGTCTTGGGCATGGGGAGTCTAAACCCTTTTTAAACGATCACCGCTTTGGCAAGGCAAAGATCATTGACCTGTCGCAGGATTTTCGTTTACGGGATACTGCGGCCTATGAAGAAGGCGCATTTGTATACGGGCTGCCGGAAGTGAATAAGGAACGCATCAGTAGGGCACAATATGTAGCCAACCCAGGTTGTTTTGCCACAGCGTTGCAACTGGCATTGCTGCCCCTTGCCGCAAAGGGCTTGTTGCAGGAAGTACATGTAACAGGCATTACGGGCTCTACCGGTGCAGGCCAGAAACTACAGGCAAGCACACACTTTAGCAGGAGGGAGAATAATATTGAAGCATACAAAAGCCTGGCTCACCAGCATTTGAACGAGGTGATGGAAACCCTGTCATCCCTACAGACGGGTGCACGTAAGCTTAATTTTATCCCCTGGCGCGGCGACTTTACCCGGGGCATATATATATCGGCCTATACCGAATGCGGTCTTGACAAAGAGCAAGCTTATGAGCTTTACAGATCGTTCTATGCACCAGCGATATTTACGACCGTCAGTAGGGAAATGATCAACCTGAAACAGGTAGTGAATACCAATAAATGCCTCTTGCACCTGGAGTTGATCGATGACAAACTGGTGATACATGCCACTATCGATAACCTGCTGAAAGGGGCGGCCGGGCAGGCTGTTCAGAATATGAACCTCATGTTTGGACTCCCGGAAGATGAGGGATTAAAATTGAAAGCGAACGTATTTTAAAAAAGGAATTAACGATGCAATTATTTGATGTTTACCCACTTAATGATATTACCATTGTAAAAGGCGAAGGCTCTTACGTATGGGATGATAAAGGACAGCGGTACCTGGATATGTATGGCGGTCATGCTGTGATCTCCATAGGCCATGCACATCCCATGTATGTGCAGGCTATAACAGAACAATTGAATAAAATAGGCTTTTATTCCAATTCTGTAAAAATACCCTTGCAGGCAGAGCTGGCCAAGCAATTGGGCGAGGTGTCGGGGAAAGAGGATTATAAGCTATTCCTCTGTAATTCGGGTGCTGAGGCTAATGAGAACGCAATCAAGCTGGCATCATTCCATACAGGAAGGAGCAAAATAGTAGCCTTCTCCAAAGCCTTCCACGGGCGCACTTCGCTGGCCGTTGCTGCCACCGATAATAAAACAATTGTGGCCCCGGTCAACAGTACGGATAATGTCACATTCCTTCCTTTTAACGATGTGGCTGCACTGGAACAACACTTTGCGCAGCATGGCAAGGATACGGCTGCCGTTATCGTGGAAAGTATACAAGGCGTGGGTGGTATCAATATGGCCAGTGCTAACTTCCTGCAAGCTATTCGCACCTTGTGCGATGAGCATGGTGCAGTATGTATAGCCGATGAGGTGCAGTGTGGCTATGGCCGGAGCGGCAGTTTCTTTGCTTTCGATCATGCAGGCGTAGCCGCCGATATATACACAATGGCAAAAGGCATGGGTAATGGTTTCCCGGTTGGTGGTATAGTGATAGCCCCGCACATTAAAGCATCGCATGGCATGCTGGGCACCACCTTTGGTGGCAACCACCTGGCCTGTGCTGCGGCTATCGCTGTGCTGGATGTAATGCAGTCGGAGCGACTCATGAAGCATGCGGTTGAAATAGGAAAGTATTTAATGGATGAATTGCGGTCAATGGACGGGATACATAATGTGCGCGGCCGCGGCCTGATGATCGGTTTTGATGTGGCGGATGAGTACAAAACATTACGCAGCCATATGCTGCATCAGCATCATGTATTTACAGGCGTGGCCAAACCGAGTGTGATACGCCTGTTGCCGGCCTTGAACTTAACAAAGGAGCAGGCAGACGAGTATTTGACCGTGATGAGACGATCTTTAAAAGAGTTAGCACCGGCAGAGCAGGTGGCTGCTGTATAGTGATACTAAAAGAAATAAAATGAAAGAAGAAGTATTGATCGTGAAAATTGGGGGTAATATCATTGACGATGCGCATAAACTGGATGCGTTCCTGGATGATTTTGCCGGTATAGAAGGGCCGAAGATACTGGTGCATGGAGGTGGCAAGGTGGCAACAGCCATCGGTGCGCAATTGGGCCTTGAACCTCAGTACGTGGATGGACGGAGAATAACGGATAAAGAAACCTTATCGCTGGTGACCATGGTATATGGCGGCCTGGTGAATAAAAATATGGTAGCTGCCCTGCAAAGCCGTAATTGTAATGCCATAGGGCTTACGGGCGCAGACGGCAACATGGTGCGGGCAAGCAAACGCCCGGTGAAAGAAGTGGATTATGGCTATGTAGGGGATGTGGGCAGCGATGGTGTGAACAGTGCTTTATTAAGCATGATGCTTGATAGCGGGCTGGTACCGGTAATTGCCCCCCTGACCCACAATGGTAGCGGGGATATGCTGAATACCAATGCAGATACTATGTCGCGGGAGATAGCCTGCGCTCTGGCGACCACGATGCAGGTAAAGCTGATCTATTGTTTTGAGCAGAAAGGCTTGTTGCGGGATATGCACGATGAGCATAGCATCATCCCCCGTGTGGATAGTGCTTTGTTCGATGAACTGAAAAAAGATGGTGTCGTATCGGGAGGTATGATACCCAAGCTGGAAAATGCACTACAAGCTGCCCGGCAACAGGTGTCCATGGTCGTTATCGGTCATGCCGCTGAGCTCACAGGGTTGATAGCCGGTAAGGCCGGAACACGTTTGACCAATACAAATTGATTCTACTACTGCAGATCGTGATCATTGAAAAAGCTCACCATATCCTGCAACGCATGTTCACTATGCATCCGCTCCCCGTTATCCAGCGATTCTTGTGCCATCAGCGCAGCTCGTTTGCGCATATTGGTTTCATAAACGGAAATGGCTTCAGGCAAAGAGTTGTAAGTCTCGCCAGCCAGGCATTCGCTAAGTTCCAAAGCATCAAGCATTGCCATATTGACGCCTTCACCTGCAAAGGGTGGCATCAGGTGTGCCGCATCACCGATTAAGGTAAGATTGGGAAGTGTTTCCCAGCTTTGGTCTGTAGGCATACAATACACGGGGACCGGCATTAAAGGTGTTTCAGCATGCTCCAGCAGTTGGTGCCAGACCGTAGACCACCCCAAAAAATCATTTTTGAACCATGACAGGATATGGGCTTTGTCAGCCAGGTTCTTTAAGCTATGCTCACCTGTTTTGTAAGAAATATAAAAAGACATACTACCATCGCCTTTTGAAGCCACTATAAAACACTTACCACCACCATAGGCCATTATCTTCCCGCCCTTCAGCAATTCATAAATATGGGGTGCCGTTTGCTCCGGATCATGAACACTGCCTAGTAGACCCGATATGCCGGTGTAAAAGGGCTTTATGGCCGTGATGTAGGGACGGATCCGGGAATTAGCACCATCCGCACCTATTACGATATCCGCATAGGCCGAAGCATTATTTTTAAAATGCAATAGCCAGCCATCGCCCTGTCTTTCGGCCGAAATGAACTGGCTGTCCCATACGACCGTATCTTCCTGCAGAGACTTTAATAACAACATTCTTAGCGGTCCGCGGTCGATCTCCGGGCGAAAATGTTCATTTCCAAAATCTGCTTCCGGCTTAGCCTCATGGTCTGAGAAAAATATTTCGGCATGTTCGTTTACAATGGTCATCCTGTCAGCACCGGGCCGGTAGTGTTGCTTAAATGCCGCTAACAGGCCAGCCTGCTTTAACGCTTTTAAACCGGATTCTTCATGCAGGTCGAGTGTTGTGCCCTGCACACGGGCATCTTTATTAATGTCCCTTTCATACACCTTTACCGCTACTCCTTTCATTTGCAGCAGGCGGGCCAGTGTTAAGCCCCCCGGCCCCCCGCCTACGATGGCTATTTTTTTGTTTTGTAATAACATGATCTTGCTTCTTTAACTTTTACGAAGCAAAATTGAGACGAAGAGAAATAACGAAATAGTAAAAATCAGTCGTTTTTATGAGGAAAGGTTTTGATGGCCGTAATGTTAACGAATTGGCCATCTTTGTTTTTGCTCAGTTCTTTTGGTGTTACACCGGCGTACTTTTTGATCTCCTTAATGAAATGATTTTGATCGGTGAAATTCTGTTCCGGGAATAGCTTGCCATCACTGATTTGTTTGAACGAGGCCCCGAAACGGAGGATATTGCAATATGTTTTGAGCGAAATACCAAACTGCTGATTGAAGTAGCGATTGATTTGGCGGCTACTCCAAAATACCTGCTCGGCAAGTTCTTTTACCGTGATCGATCCTTCTGAAGCGTAGATAAGCTCAAATAGTTTCTTTTTCCGGTCGTCGATATTTTCATGTTGAGCATCCCGGATCTTTTGAGTAGCCTTATAGCTAAAGCTTTCAAGATCGTTGGTGTCGTCCCCGTCAAATTGCCAAAAGTCATTTGTATTACTTTTTCCTTCGTTCAATACATCCCGCACCGAATCTCCCAATAAATACTCAACCGCCGGTAATTTGAAGCCGATCGAGAACATTTTTGTACCGGCAACGATCTTTACCTGGCTTGGTTCTGTGTCAATGCCCCTGATCACTATTTCCCAGTTTGTTGAGTTTGTTTTCATCACGATCAGGTCAACCATGCCATTAGGTAATACAGTTGCCGGGATATCTTCCCCGGTTTTGTTCTCGAGCATCCAGAAGCTGTGAACAAAATGAGCAATTGAGTTATCCGGCAGTGCCGACTTGATATTGAGTTTCATGATTGCATGCAATAACTGGAAATCATTGCTAAGATAACAGGCAGGAACCATCTTTATCAAGTAAGGCCATCAAAAAAACTGCCTGAGCAGGAACCGGTGCTGTTTTTGCATAGGATGCCCTAATGTGATATTTTTGAAGGATAAGAAGTATTACCGATAAATAAAAGCCAATATTTTAAGCATGGAATTCAATGCAAATAATCCTGTGGTGAAGCTATGCCTCCGGGGCATGGCTATGGAAGAAAATGCTAATCCAGGAGAAGCAGGCAAACTGTTTCTGCAAGCCTGGGAAGAAGCGACGGATGACTTTGAAAAATTCATCGCAGCTTTTTATGTTGCCCGGCAACAAAAAGATACCGGGGATAAATTGAAGTGGTACGAGACGGCGCTGCACCTCGCATTAAGCATCAATAACGATGCGGTACAGGCGGCTTTTGCACCGCTTTATGTACATATTGCCCAATGTTACGAAGACCTGGGCGATGCCAATAATGCAAAAAAGAATAATGAGCTGGCAGGCTCCTGCACGAGCAAGCCATCAGATAAGGGCCCCTTTTATCATGGCACGAAGGCAGCACTGCAGATGGGCGATATGCTCACAGCCGGCTGGGGATCAAATTATAAGGCCGACCTCGTAATGAACCATGTCTATTTTACGGCCCTGGTGAACGGGGCGGGGCTAGCCGCAGAATTAGCGAAAGGAGATGGACAGGGCCGCGTTTATATGGTTGAACCAACGGGTGACTTTGAAAACGATCCGAACGTGACGAATAATAAATTCCCCGGCAACCCTACACGCTCTTACCGTACCGATGCCCCGCTGAAGGTGATCAGTGAAATAACAGACTGGGCGAAACAAACACCCGAAGATTTACGCAAATGGCGGGAAAGGCTGGGTAATAATAAAGGGGAGATCATTAATTGATCGATAGGCCGGACAAGCATAATATTAAAAAAAGCCACGCAATTGCGTGGCTTTTTGTGAACCCTGTGGTACAAAACTCGAACCATTTTTTAGCGGATTTAAAGCTGTTGACCGATATTTCAGCAACATAATAAACTGGCTTTCAGTATGGCATTGTGATTTGGCAGACGCATCGCCTTACTGATGTACGTAATTTTTTAAAATCAATATGTAGTGCAGAAGCCTGCAAAATATCAATCAATAAATGCCACAGTCTGTTGTACGGAAACGGATGCCGGGATATGTGATCGGTGGAAATCCGATTACGGACAAGTGGCTGTACCGCTTCCCGCACAGCGGCGTTCCGCCTACGGGGGAAAGGTATGCCGATGTGCCGCCTGGGAGGGCTTTAGGCGACCTTTATCGGTTGGGTAGTGAAGTTGTCAAGGTTATGAAAGAAGCCCTTATTTTCGGTCATTCCGTGACGGAAAAGGTTCCATAGCAGGGAACAACCCATTTGGGCAAGGGAGGAATTAATGTACAAGTCTTGCTTTTCCAATGCTTCAGCCAGTGAACAGCTTGGCGTATTATCTGTTTCTTCAGACCGTTTCAGCAGTTCGCCATATTCATCTGTAATAAATGGGAGGCTTGCCACCGCCTGATATTTTTCAGACTTTGGTTGCTTGATACTGCCGATAGTGGATAGCAGTACCTGCCCTGTGGATTGGCTATTGCCGAAATCCATCCAGTATTTGGCTTGGTTGCGGTATGCCCTGTTATTATTTAGCCCTTTAAGTATTTCAGCTATTTCAAACCGTGCTTTCACGCTGTCAACGCATGAGATGTAAATACCTGCCTGTGCGTGTTCGGGCAGCCTGTCTAAACTATCCCTCTCAAACTTTGCGGTTTCAGCTTTCCAGTTCGTGCCAGCCCATCTGTTGGAACGGTTTATCAGGCAACGGACTTATACAGCCCTACTTCACATTCGGCAAACCGTTGTCTGCCTAAATTGGCATCTGTTACTATATCATCATCCCAAAGCCTGACCGCTATCCCTGCATGTCCTAATTCATTCAGGCTATAATTCATTTCTACCAATGCGGTCAGCACCTTTGAACCTGTGCCTCCAGCTCCTATAAGGTTTACCTCAATGGGGTTGGTGGGAGCGATTAGGTCATTGTCTGTAAAGTGTACCTTTATTTTATCCGTTTTCATCTTAGTATATTTTTTATTGTTCTGCCTGTTTTTTTCAATACGTCTTTTGGAAATGGCTCACCTGTTTTTCGCAGCTTCTTCCATAAACTAACACAGTTGCCTTGTATTGGGTCATGGTTTTGCATCAGGTGGCTGAAATAGCTGTTAAAGAAATAGGCTTCCCATGCGGCTGTAAATTCCTCCAATGATGCTGACCTTCTAATATTGACATCCACCGTACCCATACATACGCTTCCCTCCGCATATACATTGAAAAATGGAGCATGATAAAGTGGCGTGTTTTCGGTGGGTTTCCTGTCGCTTTTTAAGGCATAAACATGCAGCTTTTCTTTGTTGGCTATCCAAAGTAAAGCGGGTACACCTGCCATACCGTTTGAAATGCCTAAACCTTCAACGAAAAAGAGATTTTTACAGGTCGCCTTTGTAAACCACATCACAAAGCCGTTTTCTGAAGGGTCTGTGTAAAGGATATTTGAAGCAATGATGCCTTTAGGCTTCAGAAAAGCCTTACAGCCTTCTCTTGCTGTGTCCAAAGCCTTTGACAAACGCTGTGCTTCCTTAATGGTTAAGGGATGGGCATTAATAGGATTGCCATTCTTATCCATATCAAAATATTCTACATAGACTTCTGCGTTCATTCCTTTTGCTTCATAAAATACCAAAGCCGTTTTAGGATGGTAAAGTGTGCCGATATTTTCCATTACATCTTTCATGGTAATTACTTTAATCGTTATTCAGCAGGTAACATAAATCGCCTATCAATGGGAATAACCTGTTTTCAAATTCGAGGCTGCAATCGGTAATTGCTGTACCGTTAAACTTTTTTAATACGGTAGGTTCTTCTGTTGTACCACATTCATTGAACTCATTGTTTACACTTTCAGCAACCGTTTCATAAAGCCATCCCTTTGTATCTGCTATAAAGGAGATATACTTTCTCATTGCAATTACTTCGTCCTCCTGTTCTTCATCATCCTGTACATATTTTGCGTTTTGGAAAACCGTTGTTGCAGGATAATCAGTATAAAGTGAAAACATTCCCTTCGCTACATTCAGGCACTCCTGTTCAAAATCGTTTGCAGGTATGAATGCCTTTATCCGTTCTGCAAACACATCCAGATTTTTACGGTTGAATATTTTCTGCTCCATCTTTTCACCGCACCATTGAGCAACCTTCAATTCTTCTTTACGGCTGTCCAATTCTGCTTCATCGTCCTGTTCAATCCAATCAGCAATCATTTCGTATTGCCAATAGATGTAAGCATCCTCCTGCCTGTAATAAGGTATATCAGCTACATGATACAGGTAAGCAAATACTGATAATAATAGTCGGGCTGCTCTTTTTGTCTTCGGTTCTTTGAGCATTTTATATAACGGTATCACAGGGATGTAAAACAAGGTTGTTCCTGTATTGTATTGTTCCTCGCTTATGAAAAAGGTCTTTCCCTTATCATCCTGTACCAACTGCAAACTGTTCCAGTTTCTAATGTTCCGTTTTAAATGATTCTCCACTTCCCATACAGAAAGGGCGATATTATAAGGATAGCCGAACATCCTTGTATCCGTAGGCTCGAAGCCGTTGTAATGCCTGGCAACTGCACAAAGGGAGCAATAAAAATCAGTTTCTATTTTTTCCACTTTTGTAGGAGGTTGTACCGTTTTCATCGCCTCCAGTTTAGGCAGGAAAGTGGTTCTTAAAAAACCATTGGCAACATCTGTTGCGGTACTGACCTGCGTTTGTCCTTGCTTATTTCGTGTGCGTCTTTTGTCCTTTGTACCCATGCTGTGAACTCGCCCAACTGTTTGTAGAGCTTTCTTTGCCTTTGCTTTTGGGGCATTTGGATAATGCCCGATATAATATTGTGCTGCATATTCCATTGCTTTAAATTTTAAGATTAACCTTTTGTTCCCATCACACTTTCAAAACGATACTGTACGGTATCATCTTCAATTCGTGGTGCGGATATTTTGGCGGTGGTGAGTATGGGATAAGTATTGGTGTAAAAGTTCATTACGGCTTCCACACTCCATGAAGGTTCAGGGTCTGTAAGCCTTATATCCGTTCCGTTTTCTTTGAGTAGGAAAACCCTGTCTAATTGCTTTGCTATTAACATGACTTTTCGTTTTACAGGTTATTGATTTGTTTCTTCATCTTCTTCCCAATCTTCGTCGGTTGTTTCGGCATTTTCTTCGTTGCCTTCTTCTTCGGCATTCACTTCATCCCTTTGTGGCTGCTCGTCAGCTACTGGCGTTGCACTGCTACCAAACAAGTCAGGTGCAAACTTTGAGGATAAGGATGATTTTCGTTTGCGGATAGTTTCTGCCTGTTCGGGATATTCTGATGGGTCAGGCACTTTCATCCATGCGTCCCTGTATTTCCCTTCCTTCTCCAGTTCATCTACTTTTTGCATCGCTTCTTTGTATTTCTTCTCTCTGGCTTCTTTTTCCTTTCGCTCCCTGTCTGCCTTTTCTTTTTCCATAGCAGACTGCTTTTTCACTTCTTCCAACTGTTTCATAAAGCCTTCCATGTCCACCATTAAACCTGAAACGGTCTGTATTGGTGCAGTTATTCGTTCAAAGAAACCGTTATCCAGTTCTTCGGCACTTCCTCTAAGATTAAGAGGCGGTATCAGTTTCCTTGCTTCGTCCCCGCATTGCTCATTGTTGAGCATAACCGATACTATCCAGTTACTTTCTGCTCCCTTCCGTATAGTTACTTGCAGGTCGCCTGTTATATTCAATGCAGCTACGCTGCTGAAAAAATTTGTTGTTTCCATTGTTCAATTTTTTTTGTTATTAGAATTTCTATACAGCCCTGTATAGTTTTGCCTCAATATTGTTTTATCGAAACAGCCATCCCCACAGCCCACACAGCATTAGGGCTAATGCTGCCCATTTCAACATCCATTCTATTGCAAGTGTGATTAATCCCAAGAAATAGTTATTGAAATGCTGTAACCCACCTAAGCCCCTGCGGTTGAATTGTCGCATACCAACAAACAACCTGATTGCTAAACCGACAAAAAACATAGTCGGATATGGCATAGCTTCTAATAGTTTTATCAATGCTTCCATAACCTTGTATTTTACGGGTTAAATAATAGATCAATGGCTAATGTGAACTTAGGATTATTGTGCTTCCTGATAGTGGTGTATAAGGTCATACAATGCACCATGTACAATGCGACATAACCATCAAAAAGTTGGTCGGCAAATAAGCGGCTTTGCGTATGCAGTCGTTTTCCATACCTGCTTATCTTATTCCTCACTTCCTCAACAAAGGATAACCATGCTTCAATGGTCAGCAAGCCGTTTTCCCACTGGTTGCGTATTAATTGTTCGTCCTCCTGTATGGTAAGACACATATTGTTAGTGTACTCCAATAAGGCAGGAATTTCCTGCGGGAATAATTCGTGCAACAACTTTGCTTTCTCTACGTTTATCAAATTATCTAACGGTTTCATATACTTGATTTGTAAGTGGATAATAAGGACAGGCATTGCTGCCTGTCCTGTTACTTTAGTTCAATGCAAGCACATCTGCACCATCCTTTGCAAACTGGCTGCACAACTCAAATGCTCGTTGTGCTTTAGCCTGTGCTGTGCCTCCCATTACAATAGATTGGAGTTTGCTTTCATCATCCTTGTAATTGCGTACATTCTGATAGTAACCTGTTACCGCATTGTATGCCCCGAACACTGTTCCTTTGGTAGTATTCAACTGTTGTGTATCTGCCATCATTGCGTAAGCAAAGGCATCTTCCACCGTATTTTTAAAAACGGTTGACAGTTCATCCTCTGCACCTTTTTTGAGTGCGTCCAATGTTTCCTTGTTGGGGCAAAGTGCCAGTTGGATAAGTTTCTTTACCTCTTCATCACAGATACGCACCTTTGTCCATTGATTGAATATGCCCTCCAGTTGTACACTTAGCTGATTAGCCAGTCCCATTACTTTATGAGCATTTTCCAAACGTTGTTTTGCACCTGATGTGTGGCGAATGCGTACCACGTTGGACATATTCCCCAATGCTGCATTGAGAGTGTTTTGGCAAACGATACGTACAGGCGTAAATGCTGCGGTAATACTTCCTGTACCATCGTGTGAGGTGGTCAGGAAGATGTATTTTTCGGTAACATCATCACCGTTACCTACTCGGATATAGTCAGGGAGTTTAGCCGTAATAAATATGCGTTCTCCGTTTCCTAATGCACCTGCTGTTTCATACAGGATACCATCACCACCACCTACGATAGCATCGAAAAAGGCAAAGGCATCTGCATTCTGTACTATTTGGTAATCTTTTCCTACTACGCCAAAAACCGTATTGGTATCGGTACGCATAGTTGCGAAATTGTCGGGCAGTAAGATGTTGCCACCTTCTTTTATTTCACCGTCATTGCTTATGCTTATGCCTGTGCCACGAGTATATAAAGGAGATTTGATAACCTCGAAATCAAGCCCTGCGTATTTGATAGCTTCTGCACTGGTGGGATATTGCTCTACTATCTGTCCCAAATTGTGCCATGCTTTCTGCTGTACGCTAAAGAAGCTGTATTTGCCTGTACGTTCGTTATAATTAAGATTATGTGCCATGATTGTAATTTTTAAAAGTTGATAAATGAAAATGAGTGATTAGAAAGGCAAATCGTCTGTGCCATTGTTAGCAGGTACTGCGGAGTCGTTTCTGTTACCACCTGCTACGGACCGTTTACCGCCTCCATACAATTTGATTTTTGATGTATGGAAATTGAGTGCTGCGTGTGCCTCACCATCTCCACCAATCCATGCTCTTGCACTCACCCTGCCATTGAGTTCTACCAATGTTCCTTTGGTGAGTACCTTTGCTACATTTGTTGAAATCCAGTAGGCGCAGTTGAAATACTCGGTGTGTTCCACTCGTTCGCCCTGTTTGTTACGGTAGCTGTCATTCACTGCTACGGAAAAATTCACTACCTGTTTGTCGCTCGGCAAGGTGCTGATTTGTGCGTCCCTCGTTAATCTGCCAATGATGTTCATGATTTTTAATTTTAATTGTGAAACCATTTTGTTTACTTTTTTTTCACCCGCCTGCCCTAAAAGCATTTTTCCAAAAGAAAAAACGGGAAAAAAGAAAGCAGCGACAGAGTGGAGACGGAGGCGCGGAGAGCTATAAGTCCCGAAGGGTGCAAGCGCAGCGCAGCATTATGCGCTCGTAGCAACGAAGGCGTAACTATCTTAGCTGCCTTTTTACCCGTTTCGTTGGAAAATGCCAAAGCAGGTTGGTTGCTATCTCAACCAATCAGGACTTGTTATTCACTTGTATAATAAAGCATGAGGGGGATGTAAGGCGGTGAGGTACGAGCCGGTCCCGATGAAAGAGGGACGGAAGCGAAGCGTACCCTGGAATGACCCGACCCAAAGGGACATGCACTTTTAAAGAAAAATGAATTTTAATGGGTGTTTTGTGAGTATGTCTTATGGAGTATCTATATTATATTTAAGTATTTGCTTAAATAAGTAAATAATTCTTACATTTGCTAAAACAAAAAGTTTGACAATGGGTGATACCTGCATCAGGTTGCAAGCAGACATCGGACAAATTAAAAGTTGCCGTGAAAAATTAAAGGCTAATTCAAAAGCCTTTTTACAGTTGGGACAGGTTCTTGCTTTGGCAGGCAACGAAGCACGATTGAAAATCCTATTTTTGCTTGAAGAAGAAAATGAACTCTGCCCCTGCGACCTTAGCGATATTTTAGGAATGAGCATCCCGGCTGTTTCTCAACACTTACGCAAACTAAAAGATAGGAATATTATTGAAGCCAGAAAGGAAGGACAAACTATTTTCTATTCATTACGCAGTGAACATTTGAAAATTTTAAGACCGTTTTTTAAAATTATCAATCACCAAAATTTGGCGACAGTATGACAATGACAACAAAAAAAAATAAAAGCTGGATTGCAGGACTGTTGACGGCAGTTGCAGCTTCGCTTTGCTGCATTACTCCTGTTTTGGCTTTCTTGGGTGGTGCAAGCGGACTTGCCTCATCTTTTTCGTGGATGGATCCATACAGACCTTACTTAATTTGTTTAACAATTGCAATTTTCGCATTTGCCTGGTATAAAAAATTGAAACCACAAAAACAGGTTGATTGCGATTGCGAAGCAGATAACAAAAAATCATTTTGGCAATCAAAATCATTTTTAGCCATCGTCACAATTATAGCGGGACTTCTAATTGCGTTTCCTTACTATGCTAAAATATTTTATTCCAAGCCACAAGAAACAAAAGTAATCATAGTTGATAAAGCCAATATTGCAACGGTTCAACTCAACATTAGCGGAATGGACTGTGAAGGTTGTACAGCTCACATAAACGGAGAACTTTCCAAAGTAAACGGAGTTATTGAAGCTAATACATCTTACAAAAATGGAAATGCAATCGTAAAGTTTGACAATAGTAAAACATCTGCTGACACTATTGCAAACAGTATAAACAGCATCGGCTATAAAGTAACTTCATCAACCATCATTGACAACAAATAAAATGGGCACAACAATAATACTTCAATCAGTAATCACCTGCCCCAACTGCGGGCACCAAAAAGAAGAAACAATGCCAACTGATGCTTGCCAGTTTTTTTATGAATGTGAAAACTGCAAAACAAGACTAAAACCCAAACAAGGTGACTGTTGCGTTTATTGCAGTTATGGAACCATTAAATGCCCTCCTAAACAATTGGGGACTTCCTGCTGCTGATAGCCTATAACATTGAATTGAATGCAAAATTGGTACAGACGGAAATTGTGTTTCAACCTTTTTATTCTTTATTGACCACCAAATGACTCAGGCTTGGGTTATTTAATAATCGTTCCATTTCCGATTGAATAATATCTTTTATATCCTGCTTTATCTGTAAATAATTGCGCTGTACCATGCCATTATCCAGCTTGCGGATCATCTCTATCTCCTTATAGCTTTCCTCCTCTCTTTTTAGTGCATCGTGGTCATTGATAATTTCACAATGGAAGGCTTTCAGGTCTATTTTATTATCAGGGTCGTCAGCTACCATGCCCACGAACTCGCCAGAACTTAACGCCGATATTTTTGATGGAGGTATAGCGGCCTCCAGTTGCTTTGAGCGACTGATAGAAGTATCCCCGCTGTTGATGGAATAACTTTCCCTGTCCTGCATGATTTTCCCGAAGCGTTCGGAGAGCTGTTTTGCGGTATCGCCTGTAACCTGCCCCGCTACGATATTGCCGGTAATATTCATAATTACATCTGCCTGCTCCCGGCCATAATCCTTGCGAAGCTGGCTGAAATCCTGGATGCCTAAGCAGGTAGAAACCTTATTGCTCCTTGCAGTGGCTATAAGGCTGTCCATGTTGTTCAAATAAATCGTTGGAAACTCGTCAAAAACCAAACTGCTTTTCAATTTTCCTTTTTTGTTTACCTGTTTTACAAGACGGGTTACATAAAGAGAAAGCACCGCTCCATAGATCTGTATCTTTTGCGGATTATTGCCCATGCAAACGACTTTTGGGTCGTCAGGATTATTTACATCGAGATTGAAGTCATTGCCGGATAAAACATAATACAACTGTGGTGATGAAAGCCTTGCCATAGCCACTTTAGCAGATGCTATCTGGCCTTCCAGTTGTTCCATCACATCATTTAAGTAGGCATTTAAAAACGGATTGATCAATACCTCGCATTCTTTAGCCGCTTCTGTCCTGAACAGCGTAAAAAGGCTGTCATAATCTGCCTGCATCAGTTCTATGACGTGTGGCAACGTGCAAAATTCTCCGTCCTTATATTTCTTCAGATACCATATCACAGCCGTTAGGAAGTTAATTGGCGATTCCACGAAAAAATCGCCCTGACGCTTTATCCACTCTCTATTTAGTCCCATTAAAATGGTGCGAGCTGATTCCGCAGCATCAGTAATATCGGTCATGGCTGATGGCTCCAAAGGATTGCACCGATGGCTTCTTGTTAAGTCGTCAAAATTGATCACAAAAAATCGCGGAGGCTTGGCGTACCTATGCTTGTTTTTCAACCAGGAATTGTAGGCAATCCTTGAAAGATCGTCGAACTTAAAGTCGTACACAAACATGGTAAACCCCTTACGGATATGTTGGGTAATGACGTGCCTGATTACGAAATAGGATTTACCTGCTCCGGGAGTACCTAATACCATTATCGCCCTGAAAGGATTAATGATATTTATCCAGCTATTGCGAACCTTGTTTTTAAGGCGGTAGCGTGCCGGCAGGTTGATGGAAAATTCATTTTCCAGTAAGCGTTCTTCCTGCGGGAACGTCTCGTTTTCCTTGTTAAAAATATCCTTGTTATTGAACTTGCTTTTAATGATCCGGGAAAGCAATGTGCCTCCAGAAAGTATCAGTAAAAAACCTATTGCGGTAATGCTTATATAAACAATTGTCTTCTCCTGTGCAGGCAACTGAAGCATCAAGGAAAGGTAGCTGGCAAAATAGAGCAACAGCCCCGTTATGAGGTAGGCGAAAGCTGTTTTATAATTCAGTTTCTCATCCTTTCGGCCTTTGGCTCCGAGCAACGAAATCGCCAGAAAGCCTAAAGCAATCAGCTTGCTTTTAACAAAGTTGCTGAAGATACCTGTTCGGTAAATATTACCTAAAATGCGGTCGCTGAAAGTGCTGCTCAACTCCCATTCCTGAAAGGCAGCATAGCAATAATAATAGAAGTGTATCACTAAAATAACGATACTGATCAACCTGGTCATGTCCAGAATTTTCCTCAGCGCCTGTTCGTTCTCACCTGTCTGTACAGCCATTGTTTTATGTTTTATTGGTTATTGGAAACGTTCTTGTTTCTTTTTCTTTTCTTGCCTTTTTTCTTTAGCTGACCGGGTATATAATCAGCTACTTGGTCGGGTTGTATCAAGGCATCCAGTGCATTGCCAACAGGGATGCTAATTGGATCTGGCGTATGATCCTGGGGAAGCGTTTTAACGTCGCGGTCGGTCACTTGCGCAGGCTGTGTAGCTTTGCCTGCTTTTTGAGCTGTCTGTGGTAATAACTCTGACTTCATCACTTCTTTCAAGCCGCATCGTTCCTGTATGGCTTTGGCACTGTATTGCTTACCCAATGCACTTCCGTTGAAGATACTTTTGGTCTGATGATCCACGTAGGTTATGCCATATATCAACCCGGCATCATTTTGACGCAAGGCAACGTGTATGCCCTTTCTTTCGAGTTGATTTACCAGTTCGTCCAATGTTGGCGTTTTACCAATAAACAACCTGTCTATTTCATTTTTTACGCGGCTTTTAAATGGTTGTCGTTTGGCATCATTCGGGTTAAATTTTTCTTCCAGAAATTTCAGAGTAGGCTTATTATAAAAGTCGCTGGCCTTAATGGGTACGCCTACAGGCTTTCCATCCTCATCCAGTATGCGGTAAACCAATCCGCCACCCTGAAAAATTCTTGAATGTTCACTGCCTCGATCCGCCAGTACATTGTACTGTTTCAATACTGCATTCAGCTCCGGCAGACTGGTGTAGTGATATTTAAACAGTACCGAATCGAGTACATTGGTGATGGCTCTTTTTGTTTCTGTACGCCCGTATTGTACCTTCTTTGCATCAATAGGTTTTAACCTGAATGCCTGCCTTCTTGCATGGGCATCGGCGACTACAAGACCAAACATTTTTTCAATCTCTTTTCTTGCAGGCTCTGACTTGCGAATGCCGAGGTGATGCAGGTCAATGCGATTGCCGTTAGACTGGATATTAGTAGTAACTATATGAATATGCGGGTGACCTGCGTCATGGTGCTGATAAACAAGATAGGGCTGCTCACCAAAGCCTAATTTCTGCATATAAACGTTGGCAATTCCCATCAACTTTTCCTTGCTCAAATGTGTTTCCGAAGGGTCAAAATTGAGGGAAATATGTACGCTGTTTCGTTTAACATTCCCTCTCAGTTCTGTCCTTTTCAGCAGATAGCCTAACTTAATCTTCAGGCTCATTTCATCAGCATTCAGCGGAAAATTTTCTGCTCCGATGCACTCTGCTACACCTTCTTTAACTTTGTTCTCATTGTAGTTGAAAATACGGTGCATAGAGTGGCCAGGCTTTATCACTGCAACCATATTTCCAGTATTTTTTTTACGTTTATCCTGACCTCATCTACCTTACTGCTAAGGATATTTTTCTCCACTTCATACGCTATCAACCAGCTTTTAAATTCAGCGATCTGGCTGAGTGTATGGAGCTTTTTAACAGCTTGATTGAAGTTGTTTCCTACTGCATTTAGCTCGCTGCGAAGCCGGGTAAGCTCTGCCATTAAGTCATCCTGTGAGCTGTTACGGTAGGTTGTTACAACGGGTTTATCGAACAGGCTTCGACGTACATAATCGCTTAGCTTTCGACAGGTAGAAGCCTTCCACTTCTTTTCAATTTTAGCATACTCATCGGGTGTCAGACGCAGCCCGATAATGCGTGTCCTGTTTGAATTTTGTTCTTTCATCACTGATCATTTTCACGTTTTCAAACTCATTTTCACCTTTCAGACGCCCTGCCCACGAGTTCCGAGTGATGGGCAGCCAGATCCGGTTGTTTAACAACCGTTCATCTGGCCGATTGCGGGAAAGTTGCAATCTTTCAGCTTTTAGAACCTCTTTCAGACATTGATAAGGCTTTAAACCATATAAGAGGCTAAAGCACTTTAAGGAAGCTAAAGCGGCTCTTATAGTTCTGTTATCACTTATTTCAACTTCTGTTTTTGATGTTTCCTTTGCGGCTTGCCGAAATTCACTATCCAGTCGTTGAAGTCCTTGTAGTTTTGATACAGGCTGCTTTCGTCCTTGTATTTACTGCTCAGGGAAAGTGCATACCGGCTGCAATTTTGTCCGGTAGCATCTCTGTCCAGATAAAGCCTGATAGTATTATGTTTTTCCAAAAAAGGGCGTGCAGTTTCAAAGAAGGATACAGAGTTCAGCACTACAAAATCAAAGCGGTCTTCGGGGTCTTGTTGGTGGGTAGCCTTGAAGGAAAGGAAGTCAGTAAAGCCTTCAAAAACGATGACCTCACCGGCACTGTTATCAATGGTGGTGATGCCTTTTGGCGAGCTGCTGGCTTTGAAGTAAGGATTGCGTATTTCAAAGCCTCCCAGATCATTTTTGAAACCGATACCATAATACACTTTTCCATTGAGTTCGTACCGAACCTCACGGCAGTAACGGTCGGCTATATCAACGGGTATGCGGCGTTGCTGCAAGTAGCGTAAAAGGGCGGTAGAGGAAAGTATGAAGTCTCCCAAAATCTTTATTTGGTTCTCAGGTTCAGGTCTGGTGACAGACTGCTGAATTGAGGGCTTTTGAAGAGAAAGATTACCGCTTAAATTCTTTAGAAATTCGGAAACGGTGCAGCCGTGATAAAGGATAGCAAAATCAACCAGGTTACCACCTTTGCCGAGGCCGTGATCATACCAGCGGTTCAGCTTGCGATTAACTTTGAAGGATGGTGTTTTTTCATCCCGAAGTGGTGAAAAATACCAATAATCGTTGTTCCTGATTTTTGATGGTTCATACCCTAAGTCAGCAAGGAAATGAACTATGTCTATTTCTTTGGCTTCACTAATGGAAAGCCTTTTATTCCTGAAATTCATAACCACACATTTTCAAACACACATTCAGTTCTTCTACGCGAAGTTAAACAGGCGATATTGCATTAACCTATCCTCATCATATTTTGATGAGGATGCAAAAACCTTTGTCATTTACTTTTGTGCAGTGAGTATTGTTTAAATTAAAACCGTGTGATTATGCTAACAACGAGTGATGTAGCCAAAGTGTATGATACTATTCTCAGTATCCCTGGTATGAGTGAAACAGTGAAGATTGACATGAGGATTTCCCGCAAGAACGTATTGTTGTTGCATAGTGTTCTCAAGCGTGGGTTGATGGCTAAAGACGATGACAAATCATCTGCTTTGCTGGAAAGTATTCCAAAGGAAGCATTGGATGAATTACATCTAATTGCTGATGATTATCTAACCAAAGCAGGCTTGACCGAACTTAGCGAGAAGCTGAAGGCTCTAAGCACAAAGTAGCCAGGATGCAGCAAAGCCATTTGGAGGAAAACGGATGTTTAAAGCACAGCAAGCCTATCTCTTCAAATGGCTTTTCTCTTGTTCAATTACGTTTGGATTGTTATGGTATTTCCTTGACGGTGAAAGCGGCGACCATTAATTTCTTGCTGTCAGTATCACGTTGAACAGCGTCTGTTTCGTCTATCCATATACTATCAATATCGGCATAGGAAATCGGCAGTCCTCCGGTCCGTGCGTCGCCACACCTTAATTGACGCAGCCTGCCGCCTGGCTGTACATAATAATAGTTATTCCATTTCTTTTTGTAGGCGCTTTGCGTATATAAAGTTCCTGATGTGGGGATTTCAAAAACTCTTCTCTTTCCATCCCATTTTTCGGGCATACCATCAGGGTCGTTAAAGAATACGGTAGCAGTTCCTTTGAAACCATCAGGCATCAGGTACATATCAGCCCTTTTTTCTGAATATTGCGTAAAGAAAAAACCAGCAATAAACACTGTTATAATGCCGCCGAAAATAAGCAGCATCCTACGGGAACCAATTGTGGAAGCGGTGTTGTTTTTCAAAAATGAGGTAGTTGTTGATTAGCTTTTCAAAAGGAGATATTTTGGCAAGAAAAGTGGACAAACAATTGGCGAGAGAAAACAACAGAACAATTAGTTTTTTTTATTAATCACCCATCCCTGCTCTGCTCTGATATCTGGTATATTATTTTGCTCTAACCATTCTTTGAAATCAGACATATCTTTAGGGGTGAAATGAACGATGTCACCATTTTTGAGCATAATGGTAAAAAAGTCGCTTGCAGCAAGAAACTTCGATAATTGCCCCGCACGGTATCGAAATTCGGGGTAGTGATCGGATGAAGTCATGGACTGTTGATTTTAGTTAGTTTCCTCTGACTGTCGCCTACGCAAAAAAGAGCGCAGGCAACAGCTCACCGCACTGAGGTCTTAGGAAACCCGGCAACGATAAGTGCGCCCACGCCGTAGCATGAGCGTTTCCACTTATGTCCCATTGCCATTTGAAAGTTCCTAAGTTTCAGTGCGGGACTTAAAGCTAAAACGCTTCAAGAATATTTTATACAAAGATATCATTTTAGAAGCCGTTCCGAAGTTTTTGCAAAAAATGATTTTCTTTCTACCTTTGTGTATATATAATGAAGAAACTACTCGTATTCATATTGGCTATTGCCTACATGGCTACTGCCTCCGGTGCTACGGTGTACATGCATTATTGCATGGGCAAAGTAGTAGAATGGAATATGATGGGCATAGAGAAAAGTAAATGTCCGAAGTGCGGGATTTCCAAAAAGAAATGCAAAGGCTGTTGTAAAAACAAATATCAATATTTCAAGGTTAAAGACAGCCATGTAAGCGCTGTTCATGTAGATCTACCTGATATTCATGTTGATGTAATTAGCTCGCTGCATCCTTCTTTTGAGCAAAAATTCTTTGTTTCTGAAAAATCTGCCATTGCCTATCAAAGCCATGCACCACCATTGCATTATGGCGTTCCGGTTTATATTTCTCATTGTGTTTTCCGCATTTGATCTTCTACTCTTCGTGTAGAGCATTCAGCCTGCACTTTATTCTGCTGATCTTTTCAGCCACATCTTCTATTTTATTTTTTTAAGCCACTCCGGAAAAGCCTTTCCCGAGGGGCATTAGTTAATATTGATGTATTCATAACCATTAACCGTGGCGGCATGCTGTTGCTTTCGCTACTATTTACAATCATTATTTAAAATCATTAATTATGAAAAAGATAATTCTTATTGCCGCTTTGTTCTTATCTCTTGGTTTAGTTTTTACTGCCTGTTCCGGTAACAACGGGAAGGCTAAAACAGAACAGTTAGCTGCAGACGAAACATACACTTGCACTATGCACAATGAAGTAATGAGCCACCATCCAGGCAAATGCCCGAAGTGCGGAATGGACCTTGTAAAGCAAAAAATGACTGCTGAACAACAGAAAATGATGAAGGAAGGCACCTACGTAAAGCCATAGGGGCAAGGTATAGTTTTCGCTAACAACAAAATGAATATTAATGGAAAGCAATCATTCGCACCATCATGCATTTCATGCAGAAAGTGCATCCGAAAATGGCAATAAATACTATTGTCCCATGCATTGCGAGGGAGACAAGACTTATGATAAACCTGGCAACTGCCCCGTTTGCGGAATGCATTTGGTAAAAGAGCCGGCGGCAACTTCGCCGACAACAGCAAAAATGCAATATACCTGCCCCATGCATCCGCAGATCATCAGGGATGCACCAGGTTCTTGCCCCATCTGCGGAATGGACTTGGTGCCCATGCAACCCGCAGAAGAAGACAATAATTACAAGGAACTTTTGAAGAAATTCAAAATAGCCATTTTGTTCACCATTCCAATTCTGCTTATTGCGATGTCTGATATGTTGTCCAATAACCCTTTGATGAAGGTGTTCAGCCAGCAAACTTGGAACTGGGTACAATTAGCTTTGTCGCTCCCGGTAGTGTTTTATGCTACCTGGATGTTTTTTCAAAAAGCATGGACTTCTATTATAACATGGAACTTAAACATGTTTACACTCATTGGCATCGGCAGTGGTGTAGCGTTTATTTTCAGCGTAATTGCCATATTGTTCCCAGGTATTTTTCCTGCGCAATTCAAAACAGAGAATGGGACGGTGTTTGTTTATTTTGAAGCAACCACAGTTATTCTTTCACTCATTTTATTAGGGCAGCTTTTAGAAGCAAGAGCGCATAGCAGAACAAGCGGAGCGATAAAAGCTTTACTCAAACTGGTGCCATCGGAAGCAACACTGATTACAAACGGAGAAGAAAAAGTTATAGCCATTGACCAAATAAAGAGCGGCGACCGGTTGAGAATTAAGCCGGGTGAAAAAATTCCGGTTGACGGAAAAATAGTACAGGGTGAAGCCAGCATTGATGAAGCAATGATTACCGGCGAACCTATTCCCGTTGATAAAAAGATCAATGACAAAGTAATATCTGGTACAATCAATGCTACGTCGTCGTTTGTAATGGAAGCCGAAAAAGTAGGCGCTGAAACCATGCTTTCCCACATCATTAAAATGGTAAATGATGCAAGCAGGTCAAGAGCACCTATTCAAAAGCTCGCTGATAAAATTTCCAAATATTTTGTTCCAATAGTAGTTGTTGTTGCTATCCTTACCTTTTTTGCCTGGGTGTTATTTGGTCCCGAACCCCGCTACGTATATGCTTTTGTAAATGCCATTGCCGTTTTAATTATTGCTTGCCCTTGTGCATTGGGCTTGGCTACGCCAATGTCGGTAATGGTGGGTGTTGGCAGAGGCGCTCAATCCGGTGTGTTAATCAAAAATGCCGAAGCATTGGAAACAATGAATAAGATTGATACGCTTATTATTGACAAAACAGGCACTATCACCGAAGGCAAACCTTCCGTTGAGAAGATAGTGGCAACACAAGGCTTTAATGAAAATAGTTTATTGAAACAGATAGGCTCACTGAATAAGCAGAGTGAACACCCATTAGCCGCTGCGATAGTAAAATATGCCAATGAAAAGAAGCTGTCATTTATTGATGTAGAAGATTTTAGAACTGTTGCGGGCAAAGGTGTTGCAGGAACTGTGTTGGATAAGAAAATTGCATTGGGAAATAAAAAGCTGATGGAAGAAATGAATATTTCCATTCCTGAACATCTATTAAACCAGGTCCACGACGAACAGGCTTCAGGTAAAACAGTTTCATTCATTTCCGTTGATGACACAGCAGCAGGCTATATCACAATTACCGACAAAATCAAAAGCAACAGCAAAGCTGCCATTGCAAGCCTACTTGATAATAATATTGAAGTGATAATGCTTACGGGCGACAATGCCAATACTGCTAAAGCAGTTGCCGATGAATTGAATTTATCAGATTACAAAGCAGAGTTTTTACCGCAGGATAAATTAAATGAAATAAAGCGGCTACAATCAGAAGGGAAAAAGGTAGCCATGGCTGGCGATGGCATTAATGACGCTCCTGCATTAGCACAAGCAGATGTTGGAATAGGCATGGGAACAGGAACCGATGTTGCCATTGAAAGTGCAGAAATCACATTGGTAAAAGGCGACTTGCAGGGAATTGCCAAAGCAGAAATTTTGAGCAAAAAAGTGATGCGTAATATAAAGCAAAATTTATTTTTTGCTTTTATCTACAACATCATCGGTGTGCCTGTTGCCGCAGGAATATTATTTCCTTTTTTCGGCATTTTATTATCACCCATGATTGCCGCAGCAGCTATGAGTATGAGTTCGGTTTCAGTTATAGCAAATTCATTGCGGCTGAGAAGTATGGAATTATAAATTAAGATACTACAATGGTAAACAGATTAATAGAATTATCCCTTCGCAATCGCTACATCGTTTTGGCGCTTGCAATTGGTTTGTTAGGATGGGGTATTTATAACATACAACGCAATCCGGTTGATGCCATCCCCGACCTTAGCGAAAACCAGGTAATTGTTTTTACAGAGTGGATGGGGCAAAGCCCGCAGATTATGGAAGACCAGGTTACCTATCCATTGGTGAGTAACCTGCAGGGCGTTCCTAAAGTGAAAGATATCCGAGGTACCTCCATGTTCGGGATGAGCTTTGTATATGTAGTGTTTGAGGACAACGTGGATATTTATTGGGCACGTACAAGGGTTTTGGAAAAACTAAATTATGCACAACGGTTGCTACCCAAAGGCGTAACACCATCTCTTGGACCGGATGGTACCGGTGTGGGACATATATTCTGGTATCACCTGGATGCTCCAAAACTGGACTTAGGCGAGCAAAGAGCCTTGCAGGACTGGTATGTGAAGCTTGCGCTGCAAACTGTTCCGGGTGTAGCGGAAGTGGCTTCGTTTGGCGGCTTTGAAAAACAGTACCAATTAGTGGTTGATCCTGTAAAGCTGCAGTTCTATAATATCTCCATGATGGATGTAATGAACAAGGTAAGAGCCAATAACAACGATGTAGGAGGAAGAAAATTAGACATGGCTGGCATGGGATATATCATCCGGGGACTGGGCTATATTAAGAATAAAGAGGACATAGAAAATATTGCGTTGGCTAATAATAACGGTATTCCTGTACGGGTAAGGGATATAGGCACTGTACAAATGGGTGGCGATATACGCCTGGGGATTTTTGATAAAAATGGTGAAGGCGAAGCAGTAGGTGGAATTGTAGTGATGCGCTATGGTGAAAATGCGGATAAAGTCATTCAGGATGTAAAAAAGAAAATGGAAGACGTGCAAAAAGGTTTACCGGAAGGTGTAACCTTTAAAATAGATTATGACCGTAGTCAGTTGATTGAAGCAGCCATTGATAACATCAAAGACAAGCTCGTTGAAGAAATAACCATCGTCTGCATTATTGTTATCCTGTTTCTTTTGCATTGGCGAAGTGCGCTGAGCATCATTATTCAAATTCCCATTACCATAGCAGCGAGTTTTATTTTATTAAACGCCTTCGGCTTGTCTTCTAACATCATGTCGCTTACCGGCGTTGCATTGGCTATTGGTGTCATTGTGGACAATGGCATTATCATGAGTGAAAATGCCTATCGCAGTTTATCAGAATGGCAAAATAGTCATTCACCAAATCAAACAAAATGAGCAAAGAAAAAAAGATAAAGAAAAAATGGTGGAAGCCTTATTATTATAAAATCCCAGAAGGGGAACGCATGAACATCATTGAACGTGCCTGTAAGCAGGTTTCCCGTGGCGTATTCTTTTCAACGGTCATTATCATCACTTCATTTCTGCCGGTGTTTTTACTGACAGGCCAGGAAGGCAAATTGTTTCATCCGTTAGCCTACACCAAAACATTTATAATGATTGTAGATGCTTTACTGGTGGTAACCCTGGCGCCGGTGTTGATTTCATTTTTTATGAAGGGGAGGTTTCGTCCCGATAGTGCTAATCCTGTCAACCGTGTTTTGGAAAGAATATATGAACCCGCTATCCGTACCTGTATCAAATGGCGTAAAACAACAATCGGCGTTATGTTGCTTGCGCTTGCCGTCAGTGTACCAATGGTTATGAGCCTGGGTAGTGAATTTATGCCGCCACTGGATGAAGGAAGCATTTTGTTCATGCCGGTTACTTTGCCTGATGTATCCAATGCAGAAGTGAAAAGGATATTGCAGGTACAGGATAAAATTATCGCCTCGCAACCCGAAGTAGCCTCTGTGTTAGGTAAAGCCGGAAGAGCCAACACGGCAACTGATAATTCGCCCATCAGCATGATTGAAACAATTGTTATGCTAAAGCCAAGAAATGAATGGCGTAAGGGCATCACAAAAGACAGCATCATCAATCAGTTGAATAGCAAGCTGCAAATACCAGGGGTAACCAATGGCTGGACACAACCTATCATCAACCGTATCAACATGCTTTCTACCGGCATCCGCACTGATGTAGGTGTAAAAGTATATGGGCAAACCCTGGACAGCATTTATGCTTTTGCACAAGTGATAAAGAAAGAACTGGAAGGCATACCGGGTGTAAAGGATTTGTATGTGGAACCTGTTACCGGCGGTAAGTACATTGATGTGAACCTGAAACGGGAAGAGATTGCCCGCTATAATCTTAGCGTGGATGATGTAAATGCCGTCATAGAAAGTGCGTTGGGTGGTGCTCAAATCACTACGACAGTTGAAGGACGGCAGCGCTTTTCAGTAAATGCCCGGTTTGGACAGGATTACCGCAACAATTTACAGGCACTTCAAAACCTGCAGGTACAAACTATGAGTCTTGGTCCGGTGCCGCTGAGTGCATTGGCTGATATAACAATTGTAGAAGGTCCGCCCATGATTAACTCTGAAAACGCTTTGTTGCGGGGTACAGTTTTATTTAATGTGCGGGAAAGAGATTTAGGGAGCACCGTGACAGAAGCACAACAGAAGTTAAACAATGCCATTGGTAAAATGCCAAAAGGATTTTTTATTGACTGGAGCGGGCAATACGAAAATCTTATTCGCAGCGAAAGAACTTTAAAGTTGATTATGCCGGTAGTGTTGGTGATTATTTTTCTCAGCATGTACTTCGCCTTTCATTCGGCAAGAGAAGCCTTGCTTAGTTTGATTTCGCTTCCCTTTGCACTAATTGGCGGCGCTTTTATGATTTACTTCTGGGGTGTCAATCTTTCGGTGGCAGTTGCCGTAGGTTTTATTGCACTCTTCGGGCTTGCAGTAGAAACAAATATAGTCATGGTCATTTACCTGAATGATGCCATGCAGCAGCTCATTGCTAAAAAGGGAAATTCAAGAGAAACCATAACAAAGGATGATTTGAAAGAATACACCATTTGGGGAGCCGCTAAAAGACTACGTCCTAAAATTATGACGGTGAGTGTTTCACTTTTTGCCCTTGTCCCCATTTTATGGAGCAGCGGCGTAGGCAGCGATGTGATGAAGCCGATTGTACTTCCGATGGTGGGCGGCGTAATTACTTCTGCCATTTATATCCTGCTGGTAACACCACTTATTTTCCTAATGAACAAAGAATATGAATTGAAGAAATTTGGAAAAATTGAAGTGGCAGAGATAAAGCATTAAATAAAAAATTATGAAACGTCTTTTTATCGTTGCCGTCATTATTTTATCACGGCAGTACATATCAGAAGCACAGACGATGCAGTTGAACGATGTCTTAAATATCGTTCAGCAGTCCTATCCATCTTTAAAACAGTATGATGCCCAAATACAGGAGTTGGATGCCGCAGCAAAAGGAGCACGAAACTGGATGCCGCCACAAGTATCCACTGGTTTATGGATGACACCTTATAACCCTGGCTTGTGGAGCGGTACAAAAGCTGACGGCAATATGCCTGCACAAAACGGAATGGGAAGCTATATGATAAGCGCAGAGCAAATGTTCCCTAAGAAAGGATACAACGATGCGAATGAAGCATACCTGAAAGCACAATCATCTGTTGAGAAAGTACAGAAACAGGCAACTCTAAACGACCTTTTTGCGGCTGCCAAAAAGAATTATTGCGATTGGATTATACTGGAGAAAAAATTAGCCGTGCTTGCCGATGATGAAAAACTTCTGCAATTCATGATAACGAATGCGGAAACGAGGTATAAGAATGGCTTAGGAAAAATCAGTGCGTATTACAAGGCTAAAGCCTCGCTTGGAAACATTGAAAGCATGCGGTTAGAATTGCAGAATGCAATTATTCAAAAACGCATTGCCCTGAACACTTTGATGAACCGGGATAAGCTCACTAATTTTTCCGTTGATACGAATTATGTTATTAAGGATTATTCAGCGGTGGCAATTGATAGCACTTTGTTTTACAATAACCGCAGTGATATAAAAGCTCTTGATAGAAGCATCCAACTTTCTTACCTGAAACAAGATATTGAACGGGCGGATTTAAAACCGCAGTTTGGTGTGCAGTATGCACACATGTTTGGGTTTGGCGGTGCACCTCAAATGTTTAGCATCATGGGTATGGTAAGAATACCAATGCCGTGGTCAACAAGAGCAAATAAAGCAAATATAGAAAGCCTGCACTATCAGGCACAAGCCCTACGGGAACAAAAGGCAACGATGGCAAATGAATATACCGGTATGGCTTATGGCATGCAGCAGGACATAGCAGCCAAGAAAAAACAGGTGCAATTGTTTGAGAACAACATTTTAGCAGCATTAAAGAAAAATTATCAAAGCAATCTCCTGGCATACGAGCAAAATACAGAAGAGCTATTTGAACTTTACGACGCCTGGGAAACATTGAACAATACGCAATTGGAATACCTTAATCAATTGCAGCAGCTATTGAATATGCAGGTTGACTTAGAAAAATTATTGGAGATAAAATAACAGCAATGAAAAGAAAATATTGGCTTTACTTACTTGTAGTTCTTGTTACGACCACGTTCATAGCTGCCTGTAACAGCAATGAAGGTAAAGATACTGCGACATCTTCGGCAACAAAAGACTTATACACTTGCTCCATGCACCCGCAGGTGCTTCAGGACCATCCGGGCAATTGTCCCATTTGCGGCATGAAGCTGATTAAGAAGAATGCGACGCCTGTCGCATTGAATAACATTAACCTGGAGACTTTACTGAAACCCACTAATGAATTTGTAGTCGCATCGCTACCGGTTACTACACCACAGGAAAACAGTGTGTATATTCCGGTAAAAGTGTACGGCACCATTGAAGCCGACACAAGAGCTATGGGAAATATTTCCGCAAGGGTTTCTGGTAGAATAGAAAAATTGTATCTGCGCTATAGATTTCAAAAAGTAACAGCAGGACAAAAAGTTGTAGAAATCTATTCACCGGAACTGCTTACGGCTCAGGAAAACTTATTGTTCCTGTCAAAGAGCGATGCCCAAAACACAGCATTCATTCAGGCTGCCAAACAAAAATTGCTGTTGCTGGGCATGAGTTCAACGGAACTGAACAAAGTGATTGCAACAGGCAAGCCTTTGTATAGTGTAAGCGTTTACAGCAAGTACAGCGGTCATGTACATGATGCAGGGATGATACCTAATACAAGTAGCATGAACGAAAATGAAATGAACAATGCAGCACCGGTTACACAGGAGTTGGCATTGAAGGAGGGCATGTATGTAAACAAAGGTCAAACTATGTTTATGATCATGAACCATCATAAAGCCTGGGCTGCTCTTCAAATTTTTCCCAATCAACAATCTATTATAAAGAAGGGCGACCGGGTGCAAATTATTCCAGAAACAGATACCACGGCTGTTATTAACGGCACGGTTGATTTTGTTGAACCTTTCTTCCGTGGCAGCAGTAAAACAATTACGGCACGGGTGTATTTCCACAACATGGATATGCTCACCATTGGCAGCCAGGTAACGGCAAATATTTTTACCGAAGCTAAAAATGGATTATGGCTACCCCAAACAGCAGTGCTTTCATTGGGCAGGAACGAGGTAGCGTTTTTAAAATCAGATGGAGGCTTTTTAGCGCATAAAGTAACAACCGGCATTCGTTCGGAAGGTAAAGTACAAATACTATCCGGATTAAGCGCAAAAGATACCGTTGCCACCAACGCACAGTATTTAATAGACAGCGAAAGCTTTATTCAAATCGCTTCAAAATAAATAGTATGAACAAAAAAAATTTCAATAAAAACCAGTTGCCTGAGATTAATTTTTCGTGGCAACGTTCCTTGCGTGGCACTCTTGTACTAATTATAATTTGTGGAGCATTATTAACGATGTTGCTGTTACCATCCTGCAAAGAGCAAAAAAAAGAAGTAGTAACGGTGGTTAATAAAGATGTGTATTACACCTGCAGCATGCATCCGCAGGTGCATGAAGATCATCCCGGTAATTGTCCGATTTGCGGAATGAAGCTAATTGCTGTTAAAAAAGCCAAAAACAATATGACTAACATGGCTTCTGCCATGCAGATCCAGTTAAGTCCAGAACAGATCAGGCTGGGCAACATTCAGACAGATACTATCGGTAAAGGAACCATTGGAAGCAATTTAGTATTAACGGGTACATTAAATTTTAACCAGGATAAACTTGCCTCAGTGAGTGCACGCATAGAAGGAAGATTAGAACGGCTGTATTTTAAAAATGTGGGCGATTATGTTGCCAAAGGAACAAAGTTGTATGCTTTATACAGCGAACAACTCAATAATGCGAAGCAGGAATACATTCATGCCGTAGAACAGGAAAGCACTATTGGCAATACCTTGATTAACTACGCTGCCCTGGTAGAAAGTGCAAAGAATAAGCTCTTGCTCTGGGGAATGACAAAGGGACAAATTGCCCAGCTTGCAAAAAGTAAAGAGGCACCTACCTTGACTACCTTTTACAGCACAGAAAGCGGCTATATTACTGCCATTAATGTAAACGAAGGCGAATATGTAATGGAAGGCGGTACAGTTGTGCAGCTTGCCAACCTTTCCACCCTGTGGGCAGAAGCCCAGGTTTATACTACACAGATGACTTCCATAAGCAAAAATGAAGTGGTATCGGTACAAATACCTGATTTAAACCAATCTCTAAATGGAAAAATTGATTTTGTAAACCCTGAAATCAATCCCAATACAAGAATAAATCTGGTGCGTGTTGTTATTCCCAATAAGAACAATCAGCTACATCCGGGCATGCCGGTATATATAACTATTAGTAAACAAAAGCATAATTCTATTACACTTCCTTCCGATGCGGTTTTAAGAGATAGTAAAGGCGCTACCGTTTGGGTGCAAATAAAGCCTGGTGTTTATGAAATCAGAATGGTAAAAACAGGCATTGCAGAAAATAATGCCATTGAAATTACGGAAGGGTTGAAAGAAGGCGATGTAGTGGTTACAAACGGTGCTTACCTGGTAAACAGCGAATATGTTTTTCAACATGGCTCTGATCCGATGGCGGGGATGAAGATGTAGGATAAGGAGTTTATCTAATGATATATGATTGCAAAATAATTGTTGGAAGACAAAGACGTATTACAAGGAAGAAAGTTAAGCCAGCAAATTTTAAAATAATGTAGGCAAGGTTTTTGTGTTGTTCGTTTTTAAGGCTTTTCCTACCTTTATACAATGAAGGTAGGACAGTTCATATTAAAAATTTTAAAAGCAGTTTTCATTCACAAGAAGGAATGCTGCAAGTGAGCACAATTTGAAGGCAAAGCAACATACACGCATAAAAGCATTTTTGCTGATGATGGTATTCTCCTTGAATACCATTATCGGCTTTGCCTGTTCAATTGGTGTAAAGATGGGCTACAACAATCATCACCATGAAAAGCCGGTTTTAGCCGCATCTTCATCACACCACGACCACAATATAGAGCAAAACAAAGAACATCAGCATTCCCAAAACTCATCCGGCGGCAAAGATGATTGTTGCAGTCATGGGGTTACTTCATTTAACCTGCTTGATAAGGCAACTGCTAATAGCGTGAGCATTCTGCATCCCGTTTTTGCAACTGCTTTTGTTCTTTCCTTTTATACCCCCTGGGCACTGCGCAAGATGTTCATACCGAAAAACATCAGGGCTTTTGCTCAAACCTATCACCCTCCAATTCCCGACATCCGGGTAGCTATACAGTCGTTTCAAATTTGATTTAATGTAACAATGATAATAGCACGTCTTGATGTGCTTGATAATCTATTGTCTTTACATTAAATCAAAAATGAAAATGAAACTTTTAATTTTTTTAGCAGTATTAATTGTTACTGCATTCAATACTGTGCAGGCACAGGATAGTGCCACCAACAAACGCCTTAACGAAAGCCTCCAGTCTTACTACAGCATTAAAGATGCGTTGGTGGCAGGCAACAGCAAGGCAGCGTCCAATGCTGCCACTTCTTTCATTAAAAGTCTAAATGGCATCTCTTACAAGGTCATTTCTGAAGGTAATGTTAACACATTGCTAACAGATGCGGGCATTATTGCCGATGCCAGGAGCATTGATAAGCAAAGAGCTGCCTTTAGCAACTTTTCAACCAACATGGCAGAAGTAGTTAAGGCGTTGAAATTTGCTTCAAGTCCTGTTTACATACAGTATTGCCCTATGAAAAAGGCATCCTGGTTAAGCAACGAAAAAGCCATTAAAAATCCTTATTACGGCAGCAGTATGCTCACCTGTGGTAAGGTTACGGAAACCATTCAATAACCGGCGGGGCACATCTTACCTTGTCTTTGCTTAATCAGTACAACAATGAAGTATTTAATAATAATTATAGCACTATTTTTTTCGACTGGTGCTTATGCACAACACGAAGGGCATCGCATGCCTGAAAAGAAAGAACAAACGGTAACAAAAAAATTATACACTTGCCCCATGCACTCCGAAGTGCAGAGCGATAAACCGGGTAAATGTCCTAAGTGCGGGATGAACCTTGAAAAGAAAAAGGTGAAAGTTACAGTAAACAAATCAGCACAATCAAAACCGAAAACACAAACCCCGGTGAACATGCAACAAAGCATGGACGAGCAAATGCTCCACAATGACACGGCATCAATGCATCAACACAGCATGGTTAAAATGCAGATGGCGGATACCTTGCCGCCATTTGCGGGTAAAGTAATCATGCAGCCCGGTAAAACGGTTCGATACGATTTGTATGTAAACGACACATTGGTAAATTATACAGGCAAACAAAAACATGCCTTTGCTGTCAATGGAACATTACCCGGTCCCGATCTGGTTTTTACCGAAGGCGACACTGCAGAAATTTATGTTCACAACCTCGCAAAACATGAAACCTCCATTCACTGGCATGGAGTTATCCTTCCTAACCAGTTTGACGGCGTTCCCTATCTCACTACGCAACCTGTACATACAGGGGAAACTCACCTGTACAAGTTTGCGGTTCAGCAAAACGGTACTTATTGGTATCATTCGCACAGCGGCTTACAAGAGCAGGCAGGGGTGTACGGCGCATTGATTTTTGAGAAAAGGCCAGAGCAAAGGATGGACTTAGCTGCAATGCATCAGCAAACGCAAATGCCAACCGATACACCCACCAATAAAGACCATTCAATGCATAATATGCAAGGGCCGGATATGGGTGGCAACCACATGCAGATGATGCAAATGCCGGCGAAAGGAAATAGCAGCTATAACAGAGAGCAGACAATCGTATTAAGCGATTGGACGGATGAAAAGCCAAGCCAGGTGCAACGAAGATTGCGTACAGTTAACGATTGGTATGCCATTGAAAAAGGAAGTACTCAAAGCTACTCCGAAGCCATTTTCAGCGGTCATTTTGGAACAAAGGTTAACAACGAGTGGAAGCGGATGAATGCGATGGATGTAAGTGATGTTTACTACGACAAATTTCTCATCAATGGCAAACCGGAGAGTGAAGCCACTCAATTTAAAAAAGGTGACAGAGTGCGGTTGCGGATTGTAAACGCCGGTGGCTCATCCTATTTCTGGTTAGGATATGGCGGGGGTAAAATGACAGTCATAGCCAACGATGGCAATGATGTTGTGCCTATAGAGGTGGACAGGTTAATTGTGGGTGTGTCAGAAACTTATGATGTAGTAGTTACGATACCGGATAGTATGAGCTATGAATTCAGAGCAACACCAGAAGACCGCACAAAAGCAGCATCAATCTGGCTCGGTAGCGGTATGAAAATGTCCGCACCAAAACTGCCACGCCTCAAATACTTTGAAGGCATGAAGATGATGAACGACATGATGAAGATGAATGGCGACATGAAGCAAATGGACATGGAAATGACCCTACAGAAAATGGATATGAATATGGTGATGTATGATGAGATCAACAACCCCTCAGGCGGGCATCAGCATCAGAATATGGAGATGGCAGACAGCAGCGAAGCGGCAAACATGATAGATATGCAGGGTGTAACCGCAGATGCCACAGGCAGCATCACCACATTAAATTATGCCATGCTGCAATCACCACATAAAACATTGCTGCCCGATGCACCTTACAAAACATTGGAGTTTGAACTAACGGGAAACATGAACCGGTATGTGTGGAGCATCAATAACAAAGTAGTAAGGGAATGGGATAAAATATTGATTGAAAAAGGGCAGAATGTTCGCATTATCCTCTTCAACAATTCTATGATGCGGCACCCCATGCATTTGCACGGTCATGATTTTAGAGTGCTGAATGGACAAGGTGAATATGCACCGCTGAAAAATGTGCTGGACATTATGCCAATGGAAAGAGATACCATTGAATTTGCGGGCAGCCAGGATGGCGACTGGTTTTTCCATTGCCATATCTTATATCACATGATGGCAGGTATGGGCAATGTATTCAGCTACAAAAATTCATTACCCAATCCTGAATTGCCTGATAAAGTGGCTTCTTACAATAAGTTTCTTCGCAGTGAAAACATGATGCATGTGATGGCAGAAATTGGACTGGAAAGCAATGGCAGTGATGGCAAGATTATGATACCCGGAAACCGTTACGAATTGAGAACAGAATGGCGGTTGGGTATTCATCCAGACCATGGTTATGAAAGCGAAACTTACCTGGGGCGATACATTGGGAAAATGCAATGGTGGTTTCCATTCATCGGGTTTGATTATCACAAGAACAACCGGGTGAATGATGCTGAAAAAAATGCGTTTGGGCAATTGAGCAATCAAAACAATCGGAAAGCATTTGTTGCTGGCATAGAATATATTCTACCAATGTTGATAAAAGCACAGGCAAGAATAGATAGTAAAGGCAAATTCCGCTTCCAGTTAGGCAGAGAAGATATTCCGCTAACACCACGGCTTCGTTTTGGAGCCATGTGGAATACAGACAGAGAATACATGGTAGGGTTCAAATATATTGTTCGCAAATGGTTGGATTTATCTACCCATTACGACAGCGATATGGGTTTTGGTGCTGGCATTACTATTGTTTACTAATAAAATATTATATCATGAAAAAAGCAGGAGTTTCTATCTTTTTACTTATCAGCAGTATAGCCTTATTTGCACAACAGGATAATGGCAACGCTGAAGGAATAAACAATTTCCCTAACTACCACCCATTGGTAGTGCATTTCCCTTTGATATTGCTGCTTATAGCGGCAGTTATGCAAATTGCGATTTTGTTCCGCAGCAATAACCTTTTCAATTATACGGTAACCGCATTAACGGTACTTGGTTTTATCACGGGTTTTTTGGCAGCAACTGTTTTTCATGCCCATCCTTCCCACGATATTAATGCGACGGCCCACAAAATATTTGAGACACACGAAAAGCTTGCATTCACTACATTATGGTTAAGTGGTATTGCTTCACTGTTTAAGATTGCCGGGTTGTTTACATCAAAGCGGTGGGTTGAAGTAGTGGCATTTATTTTTCTGTTTGGTTCTGCTGTAACGGTTTCCATTGCCGGGCATCATGGCTCAGAATTGGTGTACAAACAAGGCATCGGTCCTAAGGGGGAGAAATTGGAAAAAGAACATGAACATTAATTAAAAAAATAAGCAATTATGAAAGAGTATAACAAAGAAATCGATGACTTTAAACAGTTTGCATCAGCCAAACTAAATACCCACAAAAATGAATTGCAGACCCGATATGAAAACGAAAATATTGATAAAGACACTTTAGAAAACGGTTATCGGGAACATCAGACAATTTTAGAAAAGGAACTTCGGGAAAAAGCCGATGCTCTGTTATCAGGCGAGGAAAATCCCTGGCTGAGAGAAGAGATAAATACCATTAGCACAAACATGATAAAACAACTTTTAAGTCCTACAAAGGATTTTCGTTAAGGCAGAATGGGTCAGTGATTATCATTAACTGATTGACTAATCCATCGGCTATACTGATATTTATTTGATTAATAAAAAAATAAAAACAATTCAAGATGCAAAACGAACACAAGCACGGAAATAATTACGGAAAATTTTTCGCAATGATTGCGACATCAGTAATAGTAATGTACTTTCTAATGTACACCAACTCCTACCAGATTATTGACCATTTCTGGTTTAGTGAAACCCGTTTGTTTATGGCTTTGATTATGGCAGGTTCCATGATTATTATCATGTTGCTCTATATGCTTAAAATGTACAAAAAGCGTGGTGTCAATATAGCCATTATTGCTTTGGGGGCATTGCTTATTGCTGGTGGTATAGGTTTGGTTAGAAGCCAGGTTACCGTTTCGGATGTAGACTATATGGAAGGAATGATCCCTCACCACTCGATAGCCATCTTAACCAGCGAACGAGCCAGGATAAAAGATGTGCGTGTAAGAGAACTGGCAGATAAGATCATAATAGCACAACGCAGAGAAATTATGGAAATGCAGTGGCTAATAAATGACATCATGAAGAATGGAGAAGTAAAAACAGATGCCGAAAAAAATAAGAGGCCTGTACCCGATTTTGAAGGCTCTACTGAAAAAGAAACACGAAACCTGAATGAATAATATCCACAAAATAAGGGAGTTAATCACAAATTTGTACTATTGGCATCTTCACTTATCTATTACGGATTTGCATCACAAAACTTCAAGATAGCCCAGATAGAAGCCTTTTAGAGACGAATGGGGTGATTTTGTGTATAGAAATATTATTCTTAGCTTTGCGAACTTGAAAATTACTGCTTTCATATTATCCATCATTGTTTTAGTGCTAAGCTGTATGCCCTGTACAGATGGTGGTAATTCTATGGGTAAAGCAAAACAAGAAGTAGTAAAATCATCTCATCAGCAGGATTATCCGAAAACAGATGCCTGTTCTCCCTTTTGCAGTTGTTCATGCTGCTCAGGTGTACCCATTCCCAAAGTTTTAGCAAAATTAGTTCTTGCAAAGGTGGAATTTAAAAAACAATATTACACCTTCTATTCATCTTCTGTTAAAGACGTTTCACTTGCCATCTGGCAACCTCCTCAACTGGTGTAGTCTTTCTCCATAAGCATATCCAGCTTACATAATATTTCTAACAGATAACCCTGTTAGCATTTTACATTACATCAGTTTTCACAAAAAAATCCGGTGATAAGAAACATAGCGTTTCTAAGCGCCACCAGTTCAGGATTATTAGAATAATTTCTATGATAATCCTGTCCATTTTAATGATTGGGGCAATTACAGCCATTCTTATTAAATAATATCATCTGGCTACCGGATACTAATCTTCTTTAAAAGAGATGCTGAATAAAATCATTGAATTTTCCATTAAGAATAAATTAGTCATTGGAATTTTTACCATTGGCCTAATTATCTGGGGCGTTATGTCCTTAAAAACTTTACCCATAGACGCTGTACCTGACATTACAAACAATCAGGTGCAGGTAATTACGGTCAGCCCTTCTTTGGCAACACAGGAAGTAGAGCAGTTTATATCATACCCTATCGAGCAAACAATGGCTACCATTCCTGAAATTGAACAGATCAGGTCTATTTCACGCTTTGGGCTTTCAGTAGTAACCATAGTTTTTCATGATGATGCCGACATTTACTGGGCAAGACAGCAGGTAGCGGAGAAATTGCCAGAAGCAAAAAGTTCTATTCCGGAAGGTTTAGGCAATCCGGAAATGGCTCCTATTTCTACCGGGCTCGGTGAGATATACCAGTACACCGTACATCCGAAGCCTGGTTATGAAAAAAAATATGATGCAACAGACCTGCGCACCATCGAAGACTGGATTGTACGTCGGCAGTTGCTGGGAACACCGGGCATAGCTGAAGTGAACAGTTTTGGTGGATATTTAAAGCAATATGAAATTGCTTTAAATATCAATAAGCTCAGAAGTTATAATCTCTCCATATCAGATATATTTTCCGCACTGGAGAAAAACAACCAAAATACCGGAGGCTCCTATATTGATAAAAAACCCAATGCCTACTTTATCAGAAGCGAAGGGCTAATAACCAGCCTGGCAGATATTGAACGAATTGTTGTAAAAAACACCGAAAATGGATTGCCAATTACCATCCGGGATGTAGCTACGGTACGCTTTGGAGCAGCTACAAGGTATGGTGCGCTAACCCGAGACGACAAAGAAGCGGTTGGCGGAATTGTACTGATGCTGAAAGGCAGTAACGCAAACGAAGTGGTTGCCAGTGTAAAGGCAAAAATTGAGCAAATCCGCAAATCACTTCCCGAAGGCATAGCCATTGAACCATTTTTAGACCGGAGTGAGTTTGTTGGCAGGGCAATAAATACAGTTGAGAAAAATCTGATAGAGGGTGCCTTGATTGTCATTTTTGTGCTGGTTGTTTTTTTGGGGAATATTCGTTCAGGCTTAATCGTTGCGTCTGTTATTCCCCTTGCCATGCTTTTTGCTGTTTCTCTAATGAAAGTATTTGGGGTATCAGGCAATCTGATGAGTTTAGGGGCAATAGATTTTGGGCTGATTGTGGATGGCGCTGTTATTATCGTAGAAGCAACCATGCACCATTTAATGCAGCGAAAAGAGGGGCGAATTACTCAGCCCGAGATGGATGCGGAAGTATCTCACTCCGCTAAACGAATGATGAACTCTGCTGCTTTTGGACAAATTATTATTCTTATCGTTTATCTGCCAATTCTTGCCCTGGTGGGTATTGAAGGTAAAATGTTTCGTCCAATGGCGCAAACGGTGTCTTTCGCTATTCTCGGCGCTTTAGTATTATCGTTAACCTACGTTCCTATGGTTAGTTCGTTGTTTTTGAGTAAAAAGGTTACGCACAAAAAAAGCCTTTCTGACAAAATGATGGACCGTCTTCAGAGAGGGTACAATCCCTTGATTAAAGGTGCATTACGCTTTAAAAAGACAGTTGTATTGCTGGCGTTCGGTTTGCTGGCGCTTGCTGTGTTTGTGTTTTCCTTTTTAGGTGGCGAGTTCCTTCCCACTTTGGAAGAGGGTGATTTTACTGTAGAAACCCGTTTGCTGGTAGGAAGTTCTCTGGAGCAGACAATAGATAAGGTAGAGCAGACATCTGTGCTATTAAAGAAAAATTATCCGGAAGTAAAAGAAGTGGTCGGGAAAATAGGCGCCTCTGAAATACCTACCGACCCTATGCCTATCGAAGCTACTGATATAACTATTACATTAAAGCCTAAAAAGGAATGGACCAGTGCTGAAACAAGAGAAGAGTTGGTGGAGAAAATGCAAAAAACGCTCGAAGCAATACCGGGCGTAACTTTTAGTTTTTCACAACCCATCCAATTGCGCACCAATGAATTAATATCCGGGGTTCGACAGGATGTCGGCATTAAAATATTTGGTGATGATTTAGAAACGTTAGGTGATTTGGCAAAAAAAATTGGAGCGTTAATTCCTTCCATTCCAGGTGCGGAAGATCTGTATATTGAACAAGTGTCAGGCTTACCCCAAATTTCTATAAAGCTTAACCGCGATAACATTGCCCGTTATGGACTGAACATTGAGGATATAAACAACGCTATTAATTCTGCATTTGCAGGAGGTATTGCCGGTACTGTGTTTGAAGGTGAAAAGCGGTTTGACCTCGTAGTCCGGCTGGAACAATCCGAACGACAGGGTATTGAAGATGTAAAACGACTGTACGTTACAGCTTCCAATGGCAATCAAATACCACTGGAGCAAGTAGCTGACGTTAGCTACCAGTTAGCCCCTAACCAAATACAGCGTGAAGATGCCAAAAGAAGAATTATTGTGGGCTTTAATGTACGAGGTAGAGATATTGCTTCGGTAGTAAAAGATATTCAGGCAAAGATTGACCAGAAAATAAAACTGCCAACGGGTTATTTCATTACTTACGGCGGGCAGTTTAAAAATCTGGAAGAGGCAAATAAACGATTGTCAGTTGCTGTACCGGTAGCGCTTGGGCTCATTCTGCTGTTACTGTATTTTACTTTTGGTTCCCTTAAGTATTCCTTACTGATTTTCACCGCTATTCCCATGTCGGCTATAGGTGGTGTATTTGCCCTCTGGATACGAGGACTTCCATTCAGTATCTCTGCTGGCGTGGGCTTCATTGCTTTGTTTGGCGTAGCTGTATTAAATGGGATAGTGCTTATTACAGAGTTTAACAGATTGAAAAAGGATGGGATGCGAGATTTAAATAAAATCATCCTGACGGGTACAGCTATCCGGTTACGTCCCGTTTTGATGACCGCTACTGTAGCATCTTTAGGGTTTATGCCTATGGCATTGTCTACAGGGGCTGGAGGTGAAGTCCAAAAGCCCTTGGCAACTGTCGTAATCGGAGGATTGATTACCGCAACCCTGCTCACGCTTCTGGTACTACCTGTGTTATATACACTTGTAGAAAAAATACAACCACGCAAGAAAAGAACAAATCGTGGCGGTACTATTCCTTCTACTGTTATATTGCTACTTCTTGCATTAGGCATCTCAAATGTGGGTAATGCGCAAACACCTGTTGCCAATCCGGCAATGACTTCTACTATTGATTTATCAACTGCGATAAGTAGTTCATTGGAGGCAAATCCAAATACGAGGTTAGGAACGTTAGGCATTCAATACCAACAAGCACTAAAGGGGTCCGTTCGTGATTTAGGGAAAACAAATATTAATCTTACCTATGGTCAATATAATAGTCCAATCCCGTATGATAATAATTTAACGATCAGCCAAAACATACCTAATCCTGTTTATTTACGGCGATTGTCAGAGCTGGCGGAAGCAAATATTAACGCCAGCCGTTTTCAAACCCGCATATTTCAAAGCCAGATTGCTTACCAGGTTAAGAGCATCTATTATAATTTACTTTACCGGAACGAACAACAAAAACTCAACCGGGAATTAATAAGTCTTTATGAGAGAATTTTAAAGGCAGCAGATGTAAGGTTCAAAACAGGCGAAACGAATATTTTAGAAACGTATAATGCTAACACACGCTTGCAGGAAGCGAATGCGCAACTCCAGCAAACTAATGAATATATACGTACCCATATTCAACAATTACGGCTGTTTACCAACAATAATTCTATTGAAAATATAACAGACACTGCTTTGAAGGAAAGGACGGTAACCTTACAGCTCGATAGCTCAATACTCAGTAATAATCCCCAAATGCAAAGTTTGCGCAGCCAGTTAGAAGTGGCAGCTAAAGAAATACGGGTTGAAAAAAGCAAATTACTGCCAGATTTTAGCATTGGGTATTTTAACCAGTCTCTTGTAGGTACTCATGAGAAAGACGGAGTTTCTAAATATTATGGAGTGGGTAACCGCTTTCAGGGCATAGAAGCAGGTATAAGTATTCCTCTCTTCTCCAAACCACAGAAAGCCCGGATAAGAGCAGCAGAAATCAACCAGCAAATACAGCAGGCGCAAGTGGATGCATTTTACTTCAGTCTGTTTCAACGAGGCACTACGCTTCTTTCTGATTTAAAGCGACTGCAAATTCAGATTGATTTTTACAGGAATACAGCTATACCACAGGCAAATTTATTAATTACAACATCACAGCGGGCATTTGAAGCGGGCGAGATGGATTACTATCAGCTTTCACAATCCATAAATAATGGCGTCGATGTGCGAAAACAATATATAGAACTTCTTAATCAATATAATCAAACAGCTATTGAACTGGAATTAATCACAGGCTTATAACCATAAATTTTAAAATAATTATGTTTAACTCATTTCATAAATCGTTACTCATTTTCGTCTTGCTTTTTGCTGCCTGTTCTTCAAAGAAATCTGAAGAAACCTCAGTAGAAAAAGAAACAACAGAAAACCGCGATCCCAACATAGTTGAATTTTCCCAAACACAATACAATTCTGTAGGCATTCAATTGGGCAGGGTGACGAATACAAATCTTTCAAATTACATTAAAGCAGCCGGTACCATAGAAGTGCCTCCCCAACAGACCATAAGCATAACATCACCTTACGGTGGCTATATCAAAACAATTAATGTAATTGAAGGTAAGTTTATTGGCAAGGGGCAAGTAGTTGCATTAATTGAAAATCCCGAGTTCGTTCAAATTCAGCAGGACTATATGGAAAGCAGTAGCCAGTTATCGTTCCTGAAGCAGGACCTGGCAAGACAGGAGGAATTAGTAAAAGAAAATATTGCCGCCCGAAAATCGCTGCAAAGAGCGCAAAGTGAATACAATACTATGGCGGCAAGAGTAGAGGGATTAAAAGCAAAATTGCGCATGATTAATATTAATCCAGCCAGCGTAACTCGTGGTAACTTTTCGCCAAGAGCAAATATTTACGCTACGCAAGGTGGATATGTTACCAAAGTATATGCTAACATAGGAAAATTTATAAGTGCGAATGAAGTGGTCGCAGATCTTGCCAATACCCAAAATATGCTGGTACGGGTAAGAGTTTTTGAAAAAGATATCCCGCATGTAACCACAGGACAAACTATCCGCTTCAGCCTTACCGGTGTCGATGGTGAACGTTTGGCAAAAGTGTTTTTAATTGGTAAAGACATTCATGAAGACCGCACCGTAGATGTGTTGGCTCGTATTACTTCGCCAACTTCCAATTTGTTGCCCGGAATGTTTGTGAACGCCCTTATTGAATTGGGTGCTTCTGCTACACCAGCACTACCACAGGATGCAGTAGTTCGGTCAGGAGGAAAATACTACATTTTTATACTGGAAGCAAATTCAAAACAAATGGGTACAGACACAACTAATAACAAGAAAGAAAACACGGAAGCGCAAAGCATAGCATTTCGGATGGTAGAGGTTGGAGTAGGCGTTACGGAAAACGGATTTACGGCAGTTACCCTTCCGGAAGACTTTAACATGCAAAGTAAAGTTGTGATAAAAGGCGCTTATGATTTATTGTCTAAAATGAAAAATGCAGAGGAAGAGGAATAGTATATTCATCTGTAATAGCAATAATGTTAGAAAGGGTTACCGGCCAAGAAAATAATAAATGATGCATTCTGTAGAAGAAACAATAAACGTTTTTCAATATGTTACTGCACCTGATAATTAGCACTTTTTAAAAGCTACAATGAGCACATTTACAAAAATACTTCTGTTTTCCCTTATACCAGTTACCACAATGGTAATAGGGGGAATAATAGCATTAATTAAAAAGCCAAGTGGAAATATCCGCAGCCTGATTTTACATTTTGCAGCAGGGGTAGTATTTTCAGTAGTTGCAGTTGAAATACTGCCTGACATTATTAAAAATCACCTGCCTGTTATGACCATAGTGGGCTTTGCTTTCGGATTTTTAGCAATGGTCGGCATAAAAAAATTGATGGAAGGAAAGGAAATGAAACAAACTGTTTCAGCTTCTAATTCTATTCCGTGGTCACTAATAACAGGAATTGGCGTTGATATTTTAATAGATGGATTGTTGTTGGGCATCGGTTTTGCCGCAGGCGAAACAGAAGGTATTTTATTATCGGTTGCGTTAGCCATTGAGCTTCTTTCGCTCGGTATGGCAACTGCAACAGAGTTAGGCGATAACCAAATAACTACAAAGAAATCCATCGGGCTTATAGTTGGTCTTGCTTTAGTATTTTTTACCAGCGCCATATTGGGCGCAACAATTTTGAACAATGCATCACATAATGTGATGGACTTAGTGCTTTCCTTTGGATTATCTGCCCTGTTGTTTTTAGTAACAGAAGAGTTGCTGAAAGAAGCACACGAGGAAAAAGAAACAGTTTGGCACACGGCAGCCTTCTTTGGCGGCTTTCTCCTTTTTGTGATATTGGGAATGTATGTATAACATAAAAGGCAAATAGACATGATTGACATTGGAATTGAAGGCAACATAATTTACACAGTTGCCATGCAGATACTTACAAAAGAAGATTACGAATTTCTAATTCCCAGGTTGGAAAATCTTGTTGACGAACACAAAAAAGTGAAATGGTATTTTGAAATGCAGGACTTCAAGGGCTGGGAAATCTCTGCTTTTTGGCAGGATGTAAAATTTGATACGAAATATGCCAGTGATTTTGAGAAAATAGCAATGGTGGGTGAAAAGAAGTGGCAGGAATGGATGACTGATGTAATGAAGGTATTTACATCGGCAACTATTAAACACTTTGATTTGGAACAGAAAGACGAAGCATTAAGCTGGATAAAACAACTAAATAGCTGATGACAAGTATCCTGATAGGAGCTCTAATTCTTAGTTTATTGCATGCCGTTATTCCTAATCATTGGCTGCCTGTAATAGCTATTGGCAAAAAAGAAGGATGGTCATTGAAGGAAGTAAGCCACGTTACGCTTATTTGTGCTTTAGCTCATGGCAGCAGTACGGTACTGTTAGGGATAACGCTGGCTTTCGTGGGGGCAAAACTTGACGATAGCCTCTCTTATTTTACAAACATCGTTGCGCCAATAATCCTGATTGCAATGGGTTTAATTTTTATTTACCGGCACCATCGCCACAGGCACTTTAATATAGATGAAGCCATCAGGAGGAAAAGCTCAAAAGCAGCCATCATAACAGCGCTGACTGTTGCCATGTTCTTTTCTCCCTGCATGGAAATAGAAGCATATTTTCTTTTAGCAGGTGCAGAAATCGCCTGGCTTGTCTGGCTGCTTGCAATATTGTATCTGGCGATTATAATTATCGGCATGCTGTTAATGGTTTCATCTGCATATAAAGGATTATTAAAGCTCAACTGGCATTCATTAGAACATAACGCAGGTATTATTACCGGCGTAACATTAGTTATCACAGGTATTATAACATACTTTATAAAATAATTGATTTATGGAATACAATCATAACAACGAACAAGCCAGGGACTTACAGTTCGACCAGCTTGAAAAGACAACCGATAATGACCGGGAACATAAACATAATGCTGATGATGGACATGGCCACGGTGCTAAAACAACGAGTTGGAAATCGCACTGGGATTTGTTATTGGCACTGGCGATACTGGTAGCATTATTGGTGCTCGAATATAGATTTAAGATAACACTGCCGAACATTCCTTTACTTATCATCAACGCCGTTGCATGGATATTAGCAGGCAGGAAAGTGGCTGCCTTAGCGTTCAGGAAATCAAAACGTGGCGACTTCTTTAACGAGTTTGTTTTAATGACTGTTGCAACCGTGGGAGCTTTCTTAATCAAAGAATATGAAGAAGGGGTTGCGGTTATGGTATTCTATCAAATTGGTGAATGGTTTCAGGATGCAGCCGTTAACAACGCAAAGAAAAACATTAAAGCATTGCTTGACATAAGACCCGATGAAGTAACAGTGGTGAGGAACGGCAAAACTGAAATTACAGATCCAGCGAAAGTGGAATTGGGCGAAAGCATACAGATAAAGCCCGGAGAAAAAGTTGCATTAGACGGTGAACTGATTTCAGAAAAGGCATCATTCAATACCGCAGCATTAACCGGCGAAAGCAGGCCCGATACAAAATACAAAGGTGAAGCAGTGTATGCGGGAATGATAAACCTCAATACCGTAGCAGAATTAAAAATAAATGGGCTGTTCAAAGACAGTAAGCTAAGCAGGGTGTTGGAAATGGTGCAGGATGCAACCGCAAGGAAATCACAGACACAATTGTTCATATCAAAGTTTGCAAAAGTCTATACACCCATAGTATTTTTCTTGGCACTTGCAGTTTGCGTAGTGCCTTACTTTATTGTAGATGATTACAACTTTCAAACATGGTTCTATCGGTCGCTGGTATTTTTGGTAATTAGCTGTCCCTGTGCATTAGTCGTATCAATACCATTAGGATATTTTGGCGGCATTGGTTTAGCATCAAGAAACGGAATACTGTTTAAGGGAGGCAACTTTTTAGATGTAATGACCAAAGTAAATACGGTTGTTATGGATAAAACAGGAACCCTTACCAAAGGAGTTTTTAAAGTACAGCAGGTAGTTCCCAATAACATAAGCAAAGAGCAACTGATTAAACTTACTTCAGCAATAGAACAAAACTCAACACATCCAATTGCTAAAGCAGTTACCGAATATGCAGGCAATTCGAAAGACAGTGTAAAAGTAGAAGGTGTAGAAGAAATATCAGGACATGGTTTGAAAGGAAATATCGGAGGCAAAGAAGTGTTAGCTGGTAATTTAAAGCTGTTAAAAAAGTTCAACATTGATTATCCAAAAGAATTGGAACAGGAGGTAAATACAATTGTTGTAGTAGCGGTTAATAATGCCTATGCAGGTTACATCACAATAGCAGACGAAGTAAAAGAAGATGCAAAGCAGGCAATTGAGGAAATGCATAAGCTGAATATCCAGACAGTAATGTTGTCAGGCGACAAGAAAAGCGTAGTTGACCAGGTGGCAAAAGTTATTGGTATTGATAAAGCCTTTGGTGATTTATTGCCCGAAGGAAAAGTTGAAAAAGTGCAACAACTCAAGAATGAAGGCAGAAGAATTGCTTTTGCGGGGGATGGCGTTAACGATGCTCCGGTAGTTGCCCTGGCAGATGCCGGTATTGCTATGGGTGGTTTAGGTAGTGATGCAACCATTGAAACCGCAGATGTTGTTATTCAAAATGATCAGCCTTCCAAAATTGTTTCTGCTGTTAAGATTGGTAAAATCACCCGAAGAATAGTGTGGCAAAATATTATTTTGGCAATGGGGGTTAAAATCATTGTGCTGGTATTAGGTGCAGGCGGTGTGGCTACTCTTTGGGAAGCTGTAATTGCAGATGTCGGAGTTGCATTATTAGCAATATTGAATGCAGTGAGAATACAGAAAATAAGACTATAAAGATTTGGCATAAATATTTGACGATAAAGTAATTTACTGCATGACGCAGTGTTTATATAAAAACCAATAATATGAAAAGAGCAAAACGTAATGATCACAATTTGGTAGTAGATATACTGGCCAAATCTTTTGATACAAATAAAAGTGTCAATTACATTATTAAACAGGATAGCAAAAGGAAAAAAAGAATATGGGCGCTGATGAGTTACTCTTTTGACGTATGCTTAGCATTTGGAGACATTTTTCTTTCAGACGACAATAAAGCATGTGCACTTATTGTTTATCCTGACAAAAAGAAATCCAATTTGAAATCAACATTTTTGGATGTAAAACTTATTCTTTACGCTGTCGGCTTTGGCAATATAGGTAAGACCCTAAAAAGAGAAAAGCTAATCGGCAGCATTCAGCCCAAAATACAAATGGCCTATCTGTGGTTCATTGGTGTTGATCCTACCGCGCAAAGCCGGGGAATCGGCAGTAAGCTCCTTCAGGAAGTTATTGACTTCAGCAATAGTAATAACCGCCCAATTTATCTGGAAACTTCAACCGTCAAGAATTTACCCTGGTATTAGAAATTCGGATTTGAAGTTTACAATGAACAGGATTTGACATACCGTCTGTATTTCTTTAAGAGGGATATAAAATAGTATGACAATGTTGGTATTTGGAACGCAAATGCACATTGTCACATTTCTTTTTGTGAGCATAGAAATAGTTATCTTTTTCTACCTGGCAATATTTCGTTTAGCCCGACCGGATGATAAGACCACTATGCTTAACTTAATCCTCATTTTTTTGCTGCTCACCTATAACATCACTGGAGGTCTGCTTCCTGATCCAAAATTGCCAGGATCGTTTTTTTTACAAGAAGTAGTTGCGTATGCGACTGGTTTCATTACACCCTGTTACTTCCCATATTATGTATATAAAGCCTTTGGTCTGACAAAGCTGAGATTTCACGCCTATAAAGGTGTGTATCTATTTCTGATTTTACCATATTGCATTTTTGTCTTTGTTTTTTGGCTTACGGGTGATTTGAAGGAGACGCAAAATTTGCTTATTATTCCTGTCCTCTATGCAATCTGGGTAATTGCATCTTTAGGCAGAGCTATCCGTCACAAATACAACTATGATTTTTCAAGCACGGAAGCCCGGCAGGAAATGATTGTGTTACTGTTCAGCTTGACGCCTTGGGTTGGTTTGCCCATTATCACTTATTTTAATTTTGGCCAGGCAGTTGAAGCGTTAATCACGAACATAGGCTTCCTGCTGTTGTTCGGGTTGCAGGTAATGAGGCATATTAAAGAGTTAAGAACCGAGCATGAAAAACTGATCGAATCAGAGCAACGACTAATAAGCTGGAATGCTGATCTGAAGGACGAAGTTAATAAGCGTACGAAGGAACTGGAGAAAATCAATGAGCAAAAAACGAATAATTTTATCAATCTCGTCCATGAAACCAAAACGCCACTGACACTAATAAAAAATTACCTGGATGAGTATGTCAGCAAATACGGTACTGGTGAAGAATTGGATATAATAAGGGGTGGCGTGGATAAACTAACCGCCGATGTAATAAACCTGTTCGACATTGAGCGGTTTACAAAAGGGATAGATACCTATAAACACAACCGTATTTCGGATTTCAGTGCTATACTGAGCAGCAGCCTCCCTCTGTTCCAGCATTATTGTTACATGCAGCAGATCACCTGCTTTGTTGACATAGAGGATGAGCTGTTGATAAAAGCTGATCCCAATGCCATCAACCGTATTGTAAACAACATTATTGAAAACGCCATAAAGTTTACTGACGAAGGCGGTCAGCTAGTTATATCCCTGACGAAGCAGGAAGATAAAATTGTATTTGCTGTTAAGGATACCGGCGATGGAATACCCACAGAATTGCAAAAGAAAATATTCGAGCCTTATTATCAGATCGGGCATAAAAATACGGGGCTTCAGGGCATGGGCTTAGGCTTGCCTATTGTGAAAAAAGTAGTGGATGGGCTTGGCGGAAGTATTGCTATTCAGAGCCAGCCGGAAATAGTTTCAGGAACAACGGTTACGATCACCCTGCCGCAACATACATTAGGCGGCAATGAGGAAATTGCTAAATCAGGTACAGGCATCAGTAAGCTCAATTACGAATACACTTATGATAGCATTACAGACAGTGAATTTAAGGCGGGCAGACGTACTGTGCTTTTGATTGAAGATAATATTACGATGATTAATTTCCTGCTTCAGAAATTGAGCATCGTTTACAATGTATTTTGCGCAAGAAACGGCGCAGAGGCTTTGAAAAAGCTCCATGAGATAACGGTCATTCCCGATCTCATTCTTTCTGATGTGATGATGGACAAAATGGATGGCTTTGCTTTCGCCAGGAAACTGGCTGAACAGGAAAGGTATTCCCATATTCCCCTTATTTTCCTAACGGCAAAATCTACACACGTTGACAAACTGAAGGGGCTGAAATTGGGTGCAATGGACTTTATTTCAAAACCTTTCTCCTTTGAAGAATTGAGCCAAAAGATTGAAACTCTTTTGGATAACATCAGTAAGCAGCAAAAAGCTATTTTAAGCACTTCTATTGCCCACCTACAAACGTTAAAGAACCTGGAAGCTGATGGGTCGCCTACTACCAGTCCATCAAAATTTGAGGAAAATTGTAAGCTACTCCAGTTTACCGCCAGGGAAATCGAGATAGCCCGCCTGATCGTTAAAGGAAGAACTTATAAAATGATTGCCAAAGATCTGTTCATCTCTGAAAAAACGGTTACTAAACACATCCAAAATCTGTTTGAGAAAGCTGAGGTCAGGAATAAGATTCAACTCATCAATAAGCTGAACAAGTAGCTACAAATCATTGATTTACTACTATTTGAGTAGGGAAATAGTAGGAATTACGTATAGTTTCAGAGATAGTACGGGGCTACATTTGTGGTGACAAATGTTTGCCATATAAAAGGAGGGCTTATGTGTGGAGGTTATGTACTTGAATGGCTGGACACTTTGATTTCCGTCACTCTGAATCCCGTAAAATCGGAGGTTGGCTCAATGCTGCCAGAAGACATCAACAAATTGCAGAATTTGATTATGCAGGAAAAGGACAAAGTGCAGTCCGCTATCAAATTCACGGTATTCAATCTGAATGATGAGACAGCAATAAAGTGCGCCATAAAAAACTATCATTCCAGCCTTGTCAGCTTGCTTGACCAGGCACTGGAAAATAAGGTCCAGGTTACGGAAAAAGCAACGTCCCAACCGGTACTGGATAACGTTGTTGCATGTATCGAAGAACTGCTTTTTTTGATAGAAAGGCGTTTTACCAGCTATCTGGGCATTGATGAACGTGTACCGGCTACCTATTTTGACCTGCTCAAAAAAGAGTTGCTAAAAAGGTTGCCACGGGCCGCAAAAAAACACGGGGAACAACATTCATTAACTGCGGTAATGGATATTGTCGTTCGGGAAACTGAAGCGTTATTAAATCTGCCTACAGATAAGCACAAGCATACTTTCAGGGAGATGTTCTATCTGAAAGACCTTTGTCTGGAGCTGGAATTTCTGGAGTATAGTGATGAAGCAATGCTTTACACAACGCTGGATGAGGTGCTGATCCGTATGAACTTTAACAGCAAGACGTATATCTGTAACCTTACTCAAAGAATAGCAGCACACATTAACAGCGTGGAGCAGCCTTCTGAACGAATGGAGCGTTTGCTGTTTGACCTGAAATCATTTAAACAGCTTCATAAAAAGCCGGGGACGATTTTTATGAAGCAAAATGCGGTTCTGCACAAGCAGGTGGACAATTGGTTTTCTCAGGAAATATTTTACCTCGAAAAAAGAATACATTATGCCATTGTTCCATTGAAAGGTGGTGAACAGAAGGCAGCACCAAAAGATAAGGAAAAAGAGAAATTACTTTCAATACTCTCAGTTGATCAAATGGCGCTGATATTGAGGGCGGCAGATGATTTAAGAATCGTAATGGCCCGCTCTCTGAATAGTGTATTTAAAAATATCGTTCCATTTTTGTCAACACCTTATCAGGAAAATATTTCTTACGACAGCATGAGAAGCAAATCCTATTCGGCAGAATCAAGGGATAAGGAAATAGTAACGGAAACTTTGCAACAAATGATTAAGAAGATCAATGAATATTGATAAATACCGGCTTGTTCAAAGAATACAGTAAAACGGAATATTTAACGCTGGCTATCCAACTTCCAGCCTGTATCAAAATGATCGAGACGGGCACGTTGAGTTTCTGTTTGAGAAAGATCACGCTTCATGAGTTTAGCAAAAGGTGTTACGTTTTTATAAACGACAGTATATTCCACCGTTGCACTCTCGTTATCCTCCTGCAATTGAACGCCTGTAACTTCACCTAAGTCCATATCAGCAACTTTTACCACCTGCACATTATCGTATTTCTCGTCTATACGAATAAGGTAAGGCTTTGCCTTCTCCGTAAAATGGACAATAGGCTGTCCGGCATCCTTTAGTTTTTGGGTTTTATCCACTGTTACCCATCCTTCTCCCTCCAGTCCTGCATCCAGCAATTTTTTGGCACTTGCGGGATCACTCATATTAATTTCATACTCGTACACTTTCGGGTAATTCTTGGCTGCACGTATAACTGATGCAGCTTCTTCCTTTTCCAACTTGGTTTGACTACAGGAAGCCAGGAGAAAGATGGCAATTCCTAATACACTTACAGTTTTCATAACGATTCTCTTTTAGTTTTTCACAATAGTCATTCAGAATTTCCGAATACTAATTTAAAAAAATAATCGGTTTACAGAAGTCTGTATGCCTGATTATCAAGGGGTACACGGGGTACAACTTAGAGTACAAGATAAAGTTGGACTTGAAATGCCTTCCCGGTGTTTGTTTTTTTGCTAACGAAACCAATGGAAACAACTGATTCTTAAAGAGTCGGGTTGAAAAGTGTTAAACGAAAAAAAAACAAGCGTATGTTAAAGAACATTTCATGGAGTGACTACATTATTGCAGTTGCCATACTATTAGCCATTTACTACCTGTTCGTGGGTGTAAGGTATTTTTCTGCTGAAATCAAAGATCTGCTGTCGGGGAAACGCAAACCGAAACTCAGAACAGTATCTTCTGATAACAACGGCATGTCTGATCCTGGTGATGACCCAGACCAGCAAGAATTGGTTGGCTTTGAAAAAACAACGGACGATGAGTTTACAGAAGTGGAACATCTCATTGAACGTCTGAAAGCTGTTGTTGCTGACGCTTCCCGCAGAAAGCTAATCCCGCAAGAATTTAAACAATATCTGAGCATGGTACTGAAGGAATATCCTTCCGTGCGATACTCGCCTATTCGGTCGTCAGTCAACGAACTGATTGTATCCGAGTGTCAAAAATACGGGGCTGTTACACTCAAAGAGGATGAGGTGGAACTGTTGTGGAAAGAAGCAGTGTAGCAGCCCATTAACGGAGTGTGTTTCCCTGTCCCTCCTGGTGCGTAAGGGCAAAGTGTGGTAGGAATAGCAGGTTGTGTGACGGCGAAGCCGCTCCGTTTTTTTAAAAAGAGTTGATTTCAAATTTTAATAAACGTGTGTTATGGAAATGTGCAGCAGGAAAACAAAAGGAAATAACCGCAAAAGGGTTATCATGATCTGTGTCGCTCTGGCACTATTGGCTATCCACTACGGGGCATTCGCTCAGGATGGCATTCAGGGTATCAACGAAGCCAATACTAAAGTACGCAGCTACTTCTCCGCAGGAACGAACCTCATGTATGCGGTGGGTGCATTGCTCGGTTTGATTGGCGCAGTGAAAGTTTACCAGAAATGGAATGCGGGAGATCAGGATACTGGAAAAGTTGCCGCCGCCTGGTTTGGTAGCTGCATTTTTCTGGTAGTGGTTGCAACCGTTATTCAATCCTTCTTTGGTGTTTAAAAATCAGGAAGTATGCAAAGTGTGCTAACAGAAAAGTTGTGGGCGTATATCGTCCACAACAATCCTGACCTCATGATCAGCTTGCAGGAGGACTATTCAGTTACCCGTTATCTGGAAGAAAAGGTGAACGCAGTGATGCCGATGGTTGAGCAGCTCCTTATTGAAGGAAAGCCACCCTATATCATCGAAGAAGTATGCCTCAATGCAATGACGGTGGAATTACAGCCATCCCGCTATCAGTACATACGCTCGGTTATAGAAGAAGAATTTAATGGAGACTACGAGCGGATGAAGGAAAACGGAACACTCACCTACGAAGTGGTAAATCTTATCGAAACATGCAAAGGCATTTTTAGTGATTTTGATTTTAACAGTGAAAACGAAACGAACAGGCATTTGAGATATGCCATTATAGGACAGGTGCATGATTACCTGGCCTGAGCCAATAGAAAAGTGAAGAAAGAAAATGTGTGATTATGGCTTACAATGTTTCCCAAAAGCTGCATGATAACCTTCGTGCTATCCGTACAGCGTTGGATTATCAGAACGGTCGTCCGCTTACTGCGGAAGATGTCGCCAGCCTGAAAAAATATGCAGGTTTTGGCGGCATCAAGGCCGTTTTATATCCTTACGGATCACCGGAAGATTGGCAGGCTAATGGTGCTACAAAAGAGGATTTGAAGCATCACGCAGAAATGATGCAATTACACGACCTGCTCAAAGAAAACTATCCTAAAACAGCTTACAAGGAAATCATTGATTCATTGCGCAATAGTGTTCTCACCGCATTTTATACACCGGAGGTAGTACCCCAAACCCTTTACAGCGTACTTGCAGCACAGGGCATTCAGCCTAAAAGATTGTATGAACCTTCAGCCGGTTCAGGTGTGTTCATCAGCGAAGCGGTTACATCATTCCCTCAACTGGAACAGATTACCGCAGTGGAAAAGGACAGGCTAACCGGATTAGTGCTGTCTGCCATCAACAGTACGCTTGCTGTAAAAACAGCGACGCATATTACGGGCTTTGAAGAAGCACCTGTAAAGGATAATGGGACTTATGACCTCATGGTGAGCAATATTCCTTTCGGGAATTTTTCGGTATATGATGAAGCCTTTCCCGATAAAGAAATATCGGGTAAAATACACAATTACTTTTTCGCCAAAGGTCTGGACAAACTGGCTGAAGGTGGTTTAATGGCTTTCATAACAACAGATGCTTTCCTGAACAGTCCATCTAATCATACGGCAAGAGAATACCTGTTTCAGCGGGCAGATTTTGTGGGCGTTGCAGTGATGCCTGATAATCTTATGAAAGATACCGGCAATACCGAAGCGCCCAACCATTTGTTGATTGTTCAAAAGAATACGGGAAAGGAAAAGATAAGCTGGGAAGAAGATTGGCTGAATGAAGTAAGGGAACGAGAAAATGAATTTGGTCGCTTTCCCTATAATTATTTTGTCTCCACTCACGATCACGATGTGGTCATGGGCAATGTGCGTAAGCCGGGCAAAAACCAATACGGCAGAGCTTCAGAAGTGGTTTGGCAGGATGGTGACATCAACCAGATCAGGGAAAGCCTTCATTCCAGTCTGATCAATCAATTCCAAAATCGCTTTAACACTGAATTATATCAGAAGGCGCAAACGGTACTATTACCTGTTCCTGAAAATGAGGGTAAAAAACTCACGTACCTGCCGATGCCGGAAAACACAACGGAAAGCACTTCGGTACAATTGGGATTGTTTGATACAGCCTCGGCAGAGCAGATCAACCGGGCAATGGCATATATCAATCCGCTCGATGAAACGGTTGTGCAAAAAGCATCGGCACGTATCATCGGCACGATACGCACTACCGATAAGCCGAGTCATGAGAATGTTGTATTGCTTACCGCGAAGCAGCACAAAAGCAATCGTTTTTTATATAAGCTTTATTCTAATGTCAAAGAAGTAGATCATCTGTCAGCAAACTGGATGGATGCCCGTTTATTGGGTCATGAGCTGACGGGTATTTCCAATTATCTTAAACAATTTGACCATAGTTTCAGGTACGAGGGCGACCAGACACTGGAAGGCTTTTTCCGGTTTGAACAAAAAGTTCCGCTTCCTTTTATTGGGCTAAAGCCTTACTACCAGGAAGGAACGCTGGTGGTACACATGGGCAGTGTCGGCACAATTGGCAATCCCGATCCCGAATACAAGCAAGCCGTGTTCCAGCCCCTGGGTCTTCAGGGAAACATTCATTTCTACGAAAACTATGCAGCACTTCGTGATGCTTATCTCGAATTAGCAGCCAAAGAAGTATCAGGGGAAACAATCAGCAACGCAGACAGGGATCAGCTAAACAGCAAGTACGAACATTTTGTTGTTGAATACGGTCTTTTGAACAGCCCTGATAACCGCAGGCGTATTCTGGAAGATACTGCTTTCGGGGTAATTGCATTGTCCTCGCTCGAACGCAGAGAGGGCGAACGGTTTGTTAAAGCAGATATACTAACTCATTCCATTCATCAGGTTAAGGAGCGGTTCATAACCGATGATCCCATTGAAGCCCTTGCTCATAGCCTCAACGATACCGGAAAGGTAGATACAGGCTTCATCAGTGCAGCAATGGGGTTAGATGAAAACGAAGTCATCAATCGCCTCGGCAATCATGTGTATATGAATCCCACCAGTAACGAGTGGGAAACAGCAGACCAGTATTTGAGCGGTAATGTAGTTGAAAAGCTGCGGCAGGCAGAACATCTGTACGGTCAGTTCCCTGATAACCTGCACTATAAAAGAAGTGCAGAAGCCATTGCAAAGGTGCAGCCGGAGCGTATTCCGTTTGAATTACTGGATTTTAATTTAGGAGAACGCTGGATACCTAATTCTTACTACGAGCGATTTGCTACTTCGCTGTTCGAGCTGGACACTACCATTAATTATTTTCCATCGCTGGATGCCTTCAAGGTAAACACAGGAATGAATATCAAAGTATCGAGAGAGTTCGCTGTTACACCGAAAAGCGGACGTACTACCTACGGATACACTTTGCTGGAACATGCACTGGAGAATACAACCCCTTTCTTTACTTATGAAGTGAAAGGGCCTAATAATACAACCATCAGGGTCCCTGATAATGAAGCCATACAACTGGCACACCAAAAGATCGAGCAGATAAGGAGTGGTTTCATTAACTGGCTGAATGAAATACCGGATGATGAGAAAAAGAACTTGGAAAACCTGTACAATGATACGTTCAACTGCTATGTATTACGGGAGTTCAACGGCAACCACCTCAATTTTCCCGGCTTAGATAAGAAAGCATTAGGCATTGAGGATTTATACGGCTCACAAAAGAACGCAGCCTGGCGAATCATACAGAACCGTGGGGCATTGGTAGATCATGAAGTAGGATTGGGCAAAACCCTTACCATGATCGTCTCCGCACAGGAGATGAAAAGATTAGGTATTGTGCATAAGCCTATGATTGTTGCGCTAAAGGCAAACGTTAACCAGATAGCAGAAACCTATAAAAAAGCCTATCCTAAAGCTCGCATACTGTTTCCGGGGCAAAATGATTTTACCCCCGCACAACGGTTGCGGCTCTTCCATGAAATAAAGAACAACAATTGGGATTGTATCATACTTACCCATGATCAATTCGGAAAGATACCGCAGTCACCGGAGATACAAAGAGAGATATTTCAAACGGAACTGGACAATGTTGAACGTGACCTGGAAACTGTCAAAGATCTTGGCGGCGATATCTCTAAGAAAATGCTCAAAGGGCTGGAGATACGCAAGAACAACCTTGAGGGAAAACTGAAATCTATCCTGAAAGACATCGAGGAAAAGAAAGACACAGGTATCAATTTCAAAGAAATGGGTATTGACCACTTATTTGTGGACGAATCCCATAAGTACAAAAATCTCACTTTCACTACCCGTCATAACAGGGTCGCGGGATTGGGCAATACAGAAGGTAGCCAGAAAGCACTCAATATGCTGTTTGCAGTACGTGAACTGCAAAGCCGGTTTAATAGCGATCTGTGTGTAACCTTCCTTTCCGGTACACCCATATCCAACAGCCTTACCGAGATGTATCTGCTGTTTAAATACCTGCGTCCGAAAGAAATGGAACGCCAGCGCATTGAAAATTTTGATGGTTGGGCTGCTGTATTTGCACGTAAAACAACGGACTTTGAATTTTCAGTAACCAACGAGATCATTGCCAAAGAACGCTTCAGGCATTTTATTAAAGTACCGGAGCTGGCTTTGTTCTATAACGAGATCACCGACTACAAAACGGCAAAACATATAAACCTTGACAAGCCGGAGTTGAGTGAAACGCTGGTGAACATAAAGCCAACGCCTGAACAAAGTGAGTTCATTAAAAACCTGATGCAATTCGCTAAAACAGGTAATGGTGAATTGATTGGTCGTGGCAGGTTGACACCAGAGGAAGACAAAGGTAGAATGCTGATCGCAACCAACTACGCTAAGAAAATGTCGGCGGATATGCGATTGATCAACGAGTGGAAGTATAGTGATCATCCCGATAACAAAGTAAATGTCAGTGCCCGGAAGATTGCAGAGATCTATAAAGAAACTACCGAGCATAAGGGCACTCAGATTGTCTTCTCAGACATTGGTACACCCAAGCCTGTTGAATTTAATATCTACGATGCAGTTAAAGAAAAACTGATCAGGGATTTTAATATTCCCGAACGGGAAATCACTTTTATTCATGACTGGACAGATACAAAAAAGCCCGAACTGTTCCGTAAGATGAACAAAGGTGAGATACGCATTTTATTGGGCAGCACAGAGAAAGCCGGAACCGGTTTGAATGTGCAGCAGCGTGTAGTGGCCATGCACCACCTTGATATTCCGTGGAAACCGTCAGAGCTGGAGCAGCGCAATGGTCGTGGCGCACGTCAGGGCAATCTTATTGCCAAAGAATATTACGACAACAAAGTACAGAACTATATATACGCAGTAGAACAGTCATTGGATAATTACAAATTCAACCTCCTGAAGAATAAGCAGACGTTTATTTCGCAAATGAAAAATTGTGAGTTGAACGTGCGCACTATTGATGAGGGTGCGATTGACGAAAAAAGCGGAATGAATTTTTCCGAATATATAGCCATTCTGTCAGGCGACACTTCATTATTGGAAAAATCAAAACTGGAAAAGAAGATAGCTGTAATGGAAAGCCTGAAAGTTTCTCACTTCAGGGAAATCGCACGCAATAAATACCAATTGGAAAATCTGCAAAATGAACAGGCATCCACCGTTAAAACGCTCGCTAAACTTGCAGCAGATGAAAAAGTGTACAAGGCCGGCCTTCAACTGGATAAGGACGGCGTAAAAGTTAACCCTATCAAACTGGATAATATCGGTTCAACGGACAGTGAAGCCATTGGCAAACACATCATCAAGCTGTACCAGGACTGGAAGCCTGCTGTTGCAGATGAGCATACAGCACAGATAGGTACACTCTACGGTTTCAGCCTGTATATCCGCAGGCAGCAGGAAGCCTATGAGGAAAACGGAGTTTTTGAATACCGCTATTCCAATAGCTTTTATGCACAGCGAAGCAGTGACGGTATTAAGTACACTTACAACAACGGGCTTCCGAATACCGACAATCCTAAGCTGGCGGCAAGACATTTCCTTAATGCGATTGACCGGGTGGAAAGCCTGAAAGAAAAGTATGAGCATACTTTGAACGAACTGAAAACAGAGATACCCAAACTGGAGCAGCTTACTACCAAACCATTTTTACAGGAAGCGGAATTACAACAAATGAAAAATGAACTGGCTAATCTGGAAAGGCAGATAGCCATCAAGATACAGGAAAACCAGTTGAAGCAGCAACAGGTAGCGGAAACCGAACCGGAAGAAGTTATTGATACTCCTGTCATTCAACTGTCCGAAAAAGTGAACGGGCATACTGTTCCAAAAGAAGTGATACTCGCCTCGCAGCAGGTAGCAGAACGTTCCCGTAGCAGGATGCGATTATAAAATAATTAAAAGGAAATATTATGGCAAATAGTGTTTATCAAATTAACAAAGGAATTAACCAGAGCATCGAGTTCAAAGGCTTGAAGGCACAATATATCTGGTATTTAGGAGGTGGTGTCGTGGCGCTGCTCATTGTCTTTGCCGCAATGTATATCATCGGTCTTCCTACTTACCTGTGCATCGGTATCATTCTGACCGCAGGAACATCCCTGGTTATGAAGATGTACGGCATGAGCAACAAATACGGCGAACATGGGTTGATGAAAGCCCTTGCCCGGAAGCAGGTTCCTAAGCTGATCAAGTCCAGGAGCAGAAAAATCTTTATAGGCATTAAAGACAAACAATCATGAAAAGAGAATTGCCGGTGTACAACATCGAAGGAACCGATTTTGTCGTGGACGTTGCCAGCTTGCAACTCTGTGAGAAAGCAAACCCGGAGAACGTAATCCCCCTGTTTGACATGCGGGATGTTGGTGATGGATATGTATTTGATTATAGTCCTAAAGAGAAAAATATACCAGCGCTGTTCAGTGATGATACGGACGTAAGAACTGTGAAAATACCAGATCTGGTACAGCTTGATCCTGTGGGAATGGCAGAGAAATACGGTTGTTCCGTTCACGAGGTGCAGGGAAAAACAGATTTCGCTTTGATGGTAAATCAGCAGGCGCTTGGAAGGAGGCTGATGGGGCAATTGCCTACCGTGGACATAGCCGGTCACACTTTCTATGTAGATATAACAATGGATATGCTGCGTCCTAAAGATGATTTCGCTTCCAAAGGCATCGTCTTCAGACAGATTGACCATTACTACGATGATGACAAAGAGGCTTACGTGATACCATACAATCCAAAGAAACATGAGTTTCAGGAATTGGACTATGAAAACATCACCTCCATTCCTAAAGACCTTATTGTTATTTCCTTCCCGCACGAAATAGTATTAGACCCGGTAGGCTTCAATAGAAAAGGAGGGTGGGACGAAACAGACGGGTTGAAGCTAAAGAACATCAAATCTCATTTTGAGGCGAAGATTATTGACTGGAAAGAAACCGGCATTGAACAAACTATAAAAGAGAATATAAAAAAACAGCAGCAATCCAAACAAGCAGATGAAAGCCGGAAGACCGGCCAGCGGCAGCGTAGAGGCCCAAAGCTATGAGGTAACAATGCCATGAGTGCATTGAAGTGATAACAGGTAAAAAAAGTGAGATGGAAAAAGTGTTGGATGATATTTTACCAATAATGGATGTAGAGCATGACTGCATCCTAAGCAAGCAAGGCGACATGACGGTTGTCTTTAAAGCAGACCTGCCGGAAATCTTTTCGCTTTCCGATCAGGAATACGAAGCCTTTCACCAGGCATGGATAAAAGCAATCAAGCTACTGCCCAAATACAGCGTATTCCACAAGCAGGATTGGTTTTTGGATAGCAGCCATAAGCCGGACTTTACAAAGGAAGATACCAGCTTCCTTAGTCGGGCCAGTGAACGGTTCTTCAACGAGCGTCCCTTCCTGGCGCATAGCTGCTACATCATGCTCACCAAAAAGCCTGAAGGACGTAAAACAGCCAGCTCCATGTTTTCAAGCCTCCTGCGCAAATCCATAGTGCCGGAAGAAACTTTAAAGCCGCAACTGTTGCAGGACTTTCTGGACAGTGCGGGTCAGTTCAAGCGCATTATGGAAGACAGCGGTTTCGTGAAGCTGACAAGGCTTAAAGAAAAAGAGCTGCGGAGCCATAGCCGTAAGATGGGTTTGATAGAGCAGTATTGCTATCTGTCCGAGCGAAACGATAGTTTCCTGATGGCTGACATCAGTTTTGATGAAGGAATGCGTGTGGGTGACAAGTATTGTCAGCTCTATACGCTGGGAGATGCCGCAGATCTTCCTGCACTGTGCGGTAGCCGTATCAATTACGACAAATACAGTACCGATAAAACAAAGTTCAGCGTTGGCTTTGCTTCTACGTTAGGACAACTTCTACCCTGCAATCACATCTATAATCAATATCTCTTTATTGAAGATGCGCAAAAAACCATTCAAAAGCTGGAAAGCAAAAGATTACGGCTGCAATCCCTTTCGGCGTACAGCAGGGAGAATTTGATTGCAAGGGACGCTACCAATGATTTCCTGAACGAAGCAATCAGCCAACAGCGCCTTCCGGTTAAATCGCATTTCAATGTACTGGTATGGACAGATAACAAGGAAGAACTGAAGGACCTGAAGAATATGGTGTCCTCTGCATTGGCACAGATGGATGCAGTAGCGAAACAGGAAACTATCGGCGCACCGCAGATATTCTGGGCGGGTATTCCCGGTAACGCCGCAGACTTTCCCATGAACGACACCTTCGACACGTTTGCGGAACAGGCTACCTGCTTTCTGAACCTGGAAACGGGGTATCGTTCTTCAGTAAGCCCCGTAGGTATTCGCATGGGTGACAGGCTCACCGGCAAACCTGTTCATGTGGACATCAGCGATGAGCCTATGAAAATGGGCATTTGCACAAACAGGAATAAATTCATACTTGGCCCCAGTGGTTCCGGTAAGAGCTTTTTTACCAACCACATGGTACGCAGCTATTACGAGCAGGGCACGCATATCGTGCTGGTGGACGTAGGGCACAGCTACAAGGGACTGTGCGATATGGTGAATGGCTACTATTTTACCTATAGTGAAGACAATCCCATCCGCTTCAATCCCTTTTATATAGGCGAAGGCGATAGCCTTGATACCGAAAAAAAGGAAAGCATTAAAACCCTGCTCCTGGCATTATGGAAAAAAGATGATGAGGAATTTAAGCGCAGTGAGTATGTAGCCCTGTCCAATGCTATCGGAGGTTATTACAGCTATCTGGAAAAGAATACCAAAGTGTTTCCCTGCTTCAACAGCTTTTACGCTTTTCTGAGGGACGAGTACACGCAGGTGCTGGAAGGCGACCGGGTGAAAGAAAAGGATTTTGATATAAATAACTTCCTCTACGTGCTTCGCCCTTACTATGAAGGTGGCGAATTTGATTATCTCCTCAACGCAACCGAAAACCTGAACTTATTACAGGAACGGTTTATCGTATTCGAGCTGGACAATATCAAGGATCACCCGATTTTATTTCCTGTCGTAACGATCATCATCATGGAAGTCTTCATCAACAAAATGAGGAAGATGAAGGGCATCCGGAAAATGATATTGATTGAAGAAGCCTGGAAAGCTCTCATGAAAGAAGGCTTTGCCGAATACATAAAATACTTATTCAAAACCGTAAGGAAATTTTTCGGAGAAGCGATAGTGGTAACGCAGGAAGTGGAAGATATTATTTCTTCTCCGGTGGTAAAGCAGGCCATCATTAACAACAGCGATTGCAAGATACTGCTTGACCAAAGTAAATATCAGAACAAGTTTGACCAGATACAGGAATTGTTGGGACTAACAGAAAAGGAAAAGGCGTTGGTGCTGTCCGTTAACAAGGCCAATGATCCCGCCAAGAAATACAAGGAGGTTTTCATCAGCCTCGGAGGTATGCTAAGCAAAGTGTACCGTACAGAAGTAAGCCTGGAGGAATATCTCGCCTATACTACCGAGCAAACAGAAAAGGTAAAACTGATGGAATATGCTGCAAAGTTTGATGGCGACATCCGCAAAGGCATTGCGGCAATGGCAGAAGAAATAAGAAATAAAAGCTAAACACCTACTCAATGAAACTGAATAAACTGATATATGACCTACACGTAGCCGTTAAAATGATACTTCACTTCGGGAGGCAGCACCATGCTACGCTCTCTATGATGGAAGGCATATATGTAAGACAGCCGCCGCAAAATGAAAAGATTGCAGGAGTAGATGCCACCCTTACCATAAAGCCCTGTGGCAGCTTCTACCAGGTTACTCGAACAGAATATATAAGTAACACTCCTGAATCTGAAGAAACATGGTTGGCTACCTATGGTTGGCATTCCAACGGCCACCTCATTGAAATAGGCGGAGATCGGTATTGCGTTTTCGAGACAGTTTCAAAATCACTGTACCTCGAAGCACTGACGGAGCAGGGAAAGACAACGATTGAATTATTTATTAAAAATCTATAAGGCATGAAAAAGATATGGTTCATCACAATGTTAGCTACCATGTTACTGGTGGTAGCACCTACGCAACAAAGCCACGCAGTGGTTTGGGTTGTAGTAAAAGCTGCCGTCAAAAAAGTGATCAAGGCAATTGATTTGCAAATTCAGCGATTGCAGAATAAAACGATATGGCTGCAAAACGCTCAGAAAACCTTAGAGAATACTTTATCCAAATTAAAACTGGATGAGATTTCGGACTGGACGGAAAAGCAAAAAGAGCAATACCGGAAATACTATGAGGAACTGGCTAAAGTTAAATCCATTATATCCTACTACCAGCGCATCCGGGATATTACAAAGAAACAATTACGCCTTGTAGATGAATACAAACGCTCATGGTCGCTGATCCGGCAGGACAGTCATTTTACTGTAGAGGAAATTTTTTACATGGAAAAAGTGTATTCAGGCATTCTTGACGAAAGCCTGAAGAACATTGACCAGATCAGCCTCATCATAAAATCCTTCACGACGAAAATGAGCGATGCCAAAAGGCTGGAGCTGATTAACAACGCAGCCGACCAGGTAGATGTCAATTATTCGGATCTGGTGCAGTTCAACAGGCAGAATACTTTACTAAGCCTTCAGCGTGCTAAAACCGAAACCGAAGTGCAGGCAGTAAAAAAATTATATGGACTTCCTTAAATCAGAACGTATGAAAAAGATACTCTTGTTTCTATTGCTGGTTGTGTCGGCAGGGAGTAACCTGCAAGCACAAACTTTTGCAGAATGGTTTCAGCAAAAGAAGACACAAAAGAAATACCTGCTTCAGCAAATTGCTGCGCTCCAGGTGTATATCGGCTATGCTAAAAAGGGCTACAACATAGCCAAAGATGGGTTGAACACTATCGGCGGCTTCACCAGGGGAGAATTTAACCTGCACACGGATTACCTAAATTCTTTGAAGTCCGTGAACCCGGAAATCAGGCGTTATCCAAAGGTTGCGGATATAATCGCCTTACAGGTAAAAATTGTACAAAACTACAACCGCACTTACGGCAGGCTTAACAGCAGCGACGCCTTTAGCAACGATGAGCTGGCCTACATCAGAAGGGTCTTTGGTCGGTTGCTGGACGACTGCGATAAAAGTCTTGACGAACTGATTACGATTACAACGGATGGCAAGTTAGAAATGAAGGACGATGAGCGCATTGCAAGGATTGATAAGTTGTATCTGGACATGCAGGACAAATACACTTTCTCGCAAAGTTTTTCCAACGATGCAAAATCGCTTGCTGCATCCAGAATCAAAGAAAAAACAGATGTACAAACCAGCCGTGTATTACAGGGCATTAAAAACGAGTAACTATGAAAAAGCTGATCATAATGATATCGCTATCCTTCCTGGGCATATTGCCTGCCTTTCGTGCATCTGCGCAGGCAGATGAGATAGCGCAGCTCATACTCAATATTGAGAAACTGGCGCAATTCAAGCAAATACTTAGCGACATGAAGAAAGGCTACGAAATTCTTAGCGGAGGATATAACACTATCAAGAATATTTCAGAAGGCAACTTCAGTTTGCATAAGGCTTTTCTTGATGGCTTGATGGAGGTAAGTCCGGCGGTACGCAATTACCGGCGTGTGGCAGACATTACCAATTACCAGATCATTCTGGTTAAAGAATACCGTAAGGCTTATGATCGCTTCCGGCAGGACAACAATTTCAATGCAGATGAGCTGGCTTATTTGGGTCGTGTATATGATAATCTGTTTAAAGAAAGTCTGCGCAACCTCGATGAGTTGCTTACGGTAATCACGGCAGGCAAAGCTCGTATGAGCGATGATGAACGCTTGCAGGCCATTGACCGGATATATGCAGACATGCAGGATAAACTGATGTTCCTACGGCATTTTAATAACAATACTACAATACTGGCAGTGCAAAGGGCGAAGGAGCGCAACGACGCACAGACCATCCGAAAAATCTATGGGTTAAACAATTAAACAGATAAATATGGCAAAGTGTAGAAAGGCCGCCTGGCTGGCGGCAGTGGGTTTGATATTGCCTTTTATAAGCCATGCGCAGGGAATAGCTGATGAAATGAAAGGCTTGCATGGTGTACTGGAGCAACTGTATGATGAGATGATGCCTCTGTGCAGCCAGTTAATCGGCGTAGGACAAGGATTAGCAGGCTTTGCAGCTATGTGGTATATCGCCTCCCGTGTATGGGGACACCTGTCAAGAGCAGAGCCTATTGACTTCTATCCGCTCTTTCGTCCCTTCGTGATTGGCTTCTGCGTGTTATTTTTTCCAACCGTCGTTCTTGGTGTGATTAACGGTGTGATGAAGCCTACGGTAACTGCAACCGCTGCTATGGTGGAAGGTTCCGATAAGGCTATTGCAGTTCTCTTGCAGAAAAAAGAAGAAGCCATCAAGAAAACAGATGTATGGCAAATGTATGTGGGCGAAAGTGGCAGCGGCGACAGGGATAAATGGTATAAGTACACGCACGATAATGAAGACCCTTCAGACGAAGGTTTTTTCGAGAGCATTGGCAATGACATCAAGTTTGCCATGTCCAAAGCCTCTTACAATTTCCGCAACTCTGTAAAAGAATGGATGAGCGAAGTGCTGAGGGTACTCTTTGAAGCGGCATCACTGTGTATAGATACGCTACGAACGTTTCAGCTAATCGTGCTGGCCATCTTAGGCCCTTTGGTGTTCGGGATTGCAGTATTCGACGGTTTTCAGCATACGCTCACGGTCTGGATAGCAAGATATATCAACATCTTTTTATGGTTGCCCGTAGCAAACATCTTCGGAAGCATTATCGGCAAAATACAGGAAAAGATGCTGGAGCTGGATATATCACAGGTACAGGATTATGGCGATACATTCTTCAGCAGAACGGATATGGCCTACCTGGTCTTCATGATCATTGGCATCATCGGATACTTTACCGTTCCCTCCGTGGCTAATTATATCGTTCACGCTGGTGGCGGTGGCGCATTAGGTCATAAGGTCACCAGTTTATTCGGCAGTTCTTCCAGAACTGTGGTCAACACTGCATCTGCGGGTGCAGGCATGGCTGTGGATGCTATGGGCAGTGCAGCAAACCGCATGTCGCAAAGTATGGCAAGCAGTGGTGCATCTAACCCCTATTTCGGCGATAGCAGTAGCGGAAACTCTGGTTACATGAACGATAAACTAAAGGGCAATTCATAATAATCTAAAGGAGGATATATGTTCAAAAAGATGAAAAATATTGATACGGCATTCCGGCACGTCAGGAGCTTTACCCTGGTTGTGATCATCGGCTGTGTATTGATCTGCTGTTTTGCATTGTACAAAAGTTTCAGTCTGGTATCGCAGATGCAAAGCAAAATATACATTCTCGCTAACGGCAAGGCACTGGAAGCCTACGCTTCGGAGCGAAAAGATAACATACCTGTTGAGGCAAAGGATCACGTAAAAACATTTCACAAGCTGTTCTTCACACTTGACCCTGACGACAAAGCCATTACCGCAAATATCACTAAAGCATTATACCTGGCCGATGGAAGTGCGAAACGTGCTTACGATGATCTGAAAGAAAATGGCTATTACGCCGGGCTTATTTCCGGAAATGTCAATCAGACTATTGTGGTGGATAGTGTTGCGGTAGATATAAACGAGTATCCCTACAAATTCCGGTGCTACGCTACACAAAGCATTGTACGCCCTACCAGCATTACAACCCGCAGCCTGGTAACCGATGGGGCGTTGCGAAATGTATCACGGAGTGACAATAACCCGCATGGCTTTCTAATTGAACGATGGAGTACGATTGACAACAGGGATTTAAAAACAGTAAGCAGGCGCCAATAAAAATAAAGATCATGAAACTATTTCCTAAAAGAAGAAAAGGCAATACCGAAGCTAAGTCCAATGCGATTAGCAAAGGCATGGAGGCAGGCTATAAGCGTTTGCAGGGTGGCTGGGCAAACTGGATGATGAAGCGTACGGAGAAATTCTCACGTCGTACATGGCTCGTGCTGCTTGCGCTCTTTGTGATGTTCACCAGTTCATACAGTGTTTATCTGGCGGTGAACGCCTTTACGGGCAAAAAAGGCAATTCAATCACTATAACGCCGATTAAAAAGCCGAAGCACGCTACTGAAACAGGAGAAACAAAAACAGACGCTGCCGAGGTATCGGAGGCAGAATACAGCCGCATCAAAAACTTCAGGGTGTATATGGATAGCCTGGCGCGAAGTCCTTCTGGAAAAGCCCTGTACGACAGCATCAATAACCATCGTCCGGGGCTGATGGATAGTGTGAGGTTTATTGAAAATTATTATCAACAATTAAAACAAAAATAGAAATGGAAAAGCAAGTGAAAACTCCGAAAATGATTAGGCAGCGCAGGTTCTTACTGGTATTGCCAATGCTCGCATTGCCTTTTATGACCATGATATTCTGGGCGCTTGGCGGTGGCAAAGTTGAAAAAGTTGAAGCGCAGGCAGCATTGAAAAAAGGCTTCAACATTAACCTGCCGGACGCTAACCTGAAAGATGACAAGTCGATGGATAAAATGAGTTACTACGATCAGGCGCAACTGGATTCAATCAAATTTCTTGAACTGGTTAAGAATGATCCCAACTACAAGAACATTGGATTAGCAGATACGGATGAATACCTGTCAGGGAAAGAAGACACATTTCAACTACCTGCCGATGAAAGAGGGCTGAACACTTCTCTTTATGGTAGACGTGGGGGTAATGATCCCCATACGGACAAGATATATCGAAAGCTGGCAGAGCTTGACAGGGAGATGAGCAAGCCTGTACCTGCTTCTATGGAAGATGATCCTTATGATATGTATCAACGCACTCCCGGCAGAGGTAATAATAGTGCAACCGTTAATTCATCAGACGTGGACAGGCTGGAGCAAATGATGAACATGATGAATCAACCTGCTGGCGAAGATCCCGAAATGAAGCAACTGAATGGAATGCTGGATAAGATACTTGATGTGCAATATCCTGAACGTGTACAGGAAAAATTGAAGCAGACCTCCCAGGCAAACAAAGGGCAGGTATTCGCAGTATCGTCAAAAACAAAAGAAAACAACATCACATTGCTCAACGCCGACCTGCCTGCGGGTGGTTCAACAAATGGCTTCTATTCGTTCACTGGTGCAACAGCTATCGAAGATTCACAGAACGCCATACAAGCGGTCATACACGAAACGCAGACTATCGTTGATGGTTCCACCGTCAAATTGCGATTGGTAAATGATGTATTCATTAACGGGGTTCATATTCCTAAAGACAACTTTATATATGGTATCGCTTCGCTCCGTGGTGAAAGATTAAGTATCAAGATTACCAGTGTGCGGTATAATAATTCATTGTTTCCAGTTGAATTAGCGGTGTACGACATGGACGGACTGGATGGCATATACATTCCCGGTGCAATTACCAGGGATGTTGCAAAGCAGTCCGCAGACCGGTCTATGCAAACCATCGGCTTGACTTCACTTGACCCTTCGTGGGGAGCGCAGGCTGCAAGCGCAGGTATAGAAGCTGCAAAGACTTTGTTCAGCAAAAAAGTCAAGCTGATTAAAGTAACTGTAAAAGCAGGCTACCAAGTGCTTTTACGTGACGAAAAGCAAAAACAATCCAATTAAATATTTGAATCACTTAAAAATTCCAAAAGATGAAAAAGATCAGTGCAGTAATGGTAATGGGAATTTTCCTGCTTATTACAACTTTCAAAGCGCAGGCGCAAACAAATACAGCCTGGCAAACAAAAGCAATTGAATCATATCATGTGGCAATTGCTTTCTCCAAAACAACCAACATTATCTTTCCCTATTCTATTGTCAGTGTAGATATAGGAAGCAGGGATGTGTTGGCTCAAAAAGCGAAGGGAGTAGAAAATATCTTGCAGATAAAAGCCGCAAAAGATAGCTTTCCTCAAACCAATATCAGCATCATTACTGCTGACGGAAAGCTCACATCCTTTCTGGTTGATTACGCCGAACAGCCTACTATACTCAATATTTCATTAGCGGGTCTGACAAAGCAAAACACCATCTCTATTCCTTCAGAAAGTATCAACCAGGAACAAATGGAGAATTACGCTTCAATGGCTTTTGAATCGAAGAAAAAGATACGGGGTATAAAGGATGAAACTTTCGGCATTCGTCTTAAACTGAACGGCCTGTTTATCCATGATGACATTATGCTGATGCGCTTCAATATTGCCAATGAAACAAATATCAACTATGATATTGACCAGCTCAGGCTTTACATCCGTGACCAAAAGAAAAGCAAAAGAACTGCTACGCAGGAGATAGAAATAGTACCCGTACTTGTACATAACAATACGACCCAAGTAATCGGGCAGTCAGATACTACCATCGTTTTTATTGTACCCAAATTTACTATTCCTGATAAGAAGTACCTCGCAGTTCAAATGATGGAGAAGAACGGAGGCAGGCATCTGGAACTGCATATAAAGAACAAGAAAATTGTAAAGGCAGCTCCGATTAATTAAAACTGAACGCTCCATTGAAACTGTTCCATTCTATTTCAATTATTCGTTCTCGCTAAAAGATATGTTATGAAAATAAGGAAAGACGACTACAAGGATATTCTTGAATACCTGACTAAAAAGCGTTGGGAAGGTGAGGAATTTGTCGCCTTTCTCGATGATGTTTCTCCAGTAACTAAAGAAGATCTATTCACATTCCCCACAGAATACGATGTTAGGGAGTTCTGCTACGAAATGTCAACCGACATTGACTTTTACAACTTTCTGGCAATACGGTCGGCATATAAGACTATGCAGGAAGCTGCCGAGAACAGCAAACTAATGATTGAAAGGGAGGGCATCATTGACGTGTCCCTGATGGTAGCGGTTCGTTACGAAAGATTAGAAAGAGAACAATTAAATAACAATCAAAATTCAGAAGTTATGAATCAGAAAAATTTTGAATACCTGCGTGACCAGGTAAAGTACACCGGGTTCGGTGAAGGGTTGGAAAACGACCTGAAGCAAAAAATTCAGGAAGGAACCCCGGAGTTTAAATTGGCCTATGAAACGAAGTATGGCAACGATACTGTAAACGCTACATTGAATTTCAGCCAATCGAAGCAAAGCGATATGTATTTCTTTAATTCCTATCAGGTGAAAGTGCAAAAGGAAAATAGCTCTGAAACAATGGAGCAAACCTTCTACATCAACAAAGGCAACAACATTACCCTGAAGGAAGGGTACAACCTGATGGAAGGAAGGTCAGTGAATAAAGACCTCACCAATAAAGAAGGACAGGTGTACAACGCCTGGGTACAGATGGACTTTAAACAAAGTGATAATAACGGCAATTTCAAGCTGAAGCACTATCATGAAAACTACGGCTACGATTTGGAAGCGGTTTTATCCAAGCATCCGATCAGGGAATTAGGTAACGAGGAATACAAATCCAATCTGATGGATTCCCTTAAAAAAGGGAACCTGCAATCTGCCACGTTTCAGATCAACGGTGCGGAGCAAAAACAATACATCGAAGCTAACCCTCAATTCAAGACAATCAACATATATGATAGCAGTATGCAAAGGGTTGATAACAGACAGGCGAAAAAAGAACAGCAGTCTGAAGGTGAAAGCCAGTCAGCTAAACAAGACGGTAAAAAGGAAAGGCAGACACCTGCTGAAGATGATGGCCCTGAGATACCGAAGGCATCTAAGAAAAGGAGAAAGAACCAAAGCATCAGCTAAGCACTAAGTAGCCCCGTCTATTATAAATAGTCGTGAAGTTGAGATGGTGAAAAGGAAACTATTTATAACGTAAAAACAGATTGAAAAATGAGAAGTCAAATATTAATGCTGCTAATATTTATAATAAGCCTTTCAGCATGTACGAAAGATAATAAAGCTGTAATATCAGAAGGCGAAAATAAAATTGCGCAGTTAAGATCACCACTTGGCGAAGCAGGTCCTGAAAACCCGGAAAATGCCTACGATAGCATAGGCTATTGGCATAATCAGATCGTGGCATACGTACAGAACTGCAAGCCAGTTACAGACACACCTAATGTAGAGATGTCAACGCGATGTGTACTTCGCTTTTGCAGGGAAATGGAACGTATTGCCATGCCTCTATCATTTTTCTCAACAGTAAACCAGACGGTAAGGCAAAGCAACGAAAGCATCCAAACGCTTATAGCTAATTGTCCTTATGAAGAGCCAGTAAAGGCCGCCCTGGATTCGCTGGTGCAATTGATCAAACGACTTTCGGATAGGGATAGTCCCTATCCGGTGATTAAAGCCATGATTGTGAACTTTGAGAGGAGGGCAATGCAAAATAACCTGCTCAGTCCTGAAGGTCGTGAAATTGCCCTTAAAGCGGCATCGGTAGCACGTTACTCCATTTATTATTGGATGAATACGCTCCAGCCCCCGGCTCCGGGGGCGGCCTTTAAGTTTAAAAACATAGTTAAGTGGATTGCCGCCGTCACGAGTGATATAGGCGGCGCTATCGTGAGCGGCAGTGTGGAATACGCCGCCGATTGCAGCACCTATGCCTATGATCTGGTGACGTACAGTATGCCTTAGTTGATCCTCAAAAATCAGGTTATGAATAACAGTCTTGTAAACAGAGTGGAAGCAGAGCTGAACCAATGGCGTTCAAGGGAGGAACGGTTTAGCAAGCTGTTTTCTTTCAGCCTTTCAAATAATAGGGCACTGCTAAAAGAAAAGCTGGATTACTACGACCGTATTGCTGCAAAGTATAAAGGCACGCAGGATCTGGACGAGCGGTTTGCACTCAGGGTGCTAAGGCAAGAGCGCAATCGTATTGAAAAGCAGCTTTATCCTAATCTACTGATAAGGCTGCTGCGCAGGTTATTAGTTGCACCCGTTAAGGAACAAATCGTAATAAGGCAGGATAACAGGAAAACAGAGCAAAACAGCCAGGCGTTGCACCATCAGGTGCAGCGTGCTGGCTTTCCTGACCTATCTGCAAAAATTGATGAGCAGATGAAACTTGGGCAGCAACAATTTTCCATTCCTGTTTCCTATTACCTCAATGATAAAGAAAGGTTAGATCATCAGTTATCGTTCGCTAAAGATCAATCCGGTGCATACCAGCTTGAAGGGTATAAAACAACCCTGTATAATGAATCCAAACCGGAGGAAAAACGCCAGCAATACTTTACCATGCGTAACGGTAATAATGTAAATGCCACGGAGTGCTATAATCTTTTATCCGGTCGCTGCATCCAGAGCGGTGGAACTTGGATGCAACTTGATTTTAACGACAAAGACCCAAACGGAAATTTCCGAATCAAGCAATTCCACTCAGACTACGGCTACGATCTTGAAAAGGCTTTGCAGCAGCTTCCGTTAAAGGAATTGCTCAATAAAGGTGAAGCAGATAAGCTGCAATCGGAATTAAAAAATGGAAACCGTGTGTCGGTGAGCTTTGTGAAGGATGGAAATGAACAACGCTTCTATATTGAAGCTAATCCGCAGTTTAAATCAGTAAATATTTACGATGAGCATTCCAGGAAAATAACGCTTCATACAGCATTAGGCAATAAAACAATGGATGCTATGAAAGTGACGCATAAGGTCAATGAGCAGCAGCAACAAAATCATGCAAAAAAGAACGGAATGAGATTAGGGTAATAAAAGGCGTGAGCAATGGATAGGCTGTATTATTTGTCGGATTTTTTTGAAGCCATAGGAACTGATGCCCGCATCAGCATTACTCATATAGGCATTTATGCGGCTTTGTTACAGTATCGCATAAAGAATGGCTTTGCCAACCCTATCCAGGTTTTTAGTCATGAGATATTAAGCATTGCAAAATTGTCCTCTGCTATCACCTACCACAAATGCGTTAGAGAACTAAGTGAATATGGTTATATAAGGTATGAGCCGTCTTTTAATCGTATGAAGGGAAGCAAAATCTATTTTGCTGAAAGAAGCGATTAAAATAGACAAGTGATTTGGAAAGTTTTGCAAAAGCCCGCAATGGGCTTTTGTTATCTAAAAAGGAGGTGTGAGATGGAAGATGAAGTGTTGATGAGGATCACTCCAGACAAGGCGATAGAAATTTTGCGTAAAGATGGAATTGATGTCAATATCGAAGAAGCACAGATTATACTCGACTTTTTATATAGTATGGCGAACATAGTAGTTGAACAATACATAAGTATGCGGCATTGCAATGCCGAAATCGTAACTAAGACTGTAAAGTAAAAAAGCAGCTATGAAAATTGCAGACCTTTATATCAGGGTGAGTACAGACGAGCAGGCAGATAAAGGCTATTCCCAACGGGATCAGGAAGAAAGGCTGCGTAGGTATTGCAACATCAACAACATTCAAATACGCAAGGTCATTTTTGAAGACCATTCCGCAAAGACCTTCAGGCGACCTGCCTGGCAAAATCTGCTGATAGATTTGCGTAAGCAAAGGGGAAATTCAGACCTAATTCTTTTTACAAAGTGGGATAGGTTTAGCCGGAATGCCGGGGATGCTTATCAAATGATCAGCCTTCTAAGGCATCTCGGAGTAGAGCCGCAGGCAGTAGAACAGCCATTGGATTTATCTATCCCTGAAAATAAAATGATGCTGGCTTTTTACCTCGCAGCACCAGAGGTAGAGAATGACCGCAGGGCATTAAATGTATTTAATGGAATGCGCCGTGCTAAAAAGGAAGGGCGCTGGATGGGCACGGCTCCGATTGGTTATGTAAACAGAATTACTGAAGATGGCAAGAAATATATTGCGCCGAAAGATCAGGATGCTAAAATCATGAAATGGGCATTTGAAGAAATCATTCGCAACAAACTGAACACAGAACAAATCTGGAAACAAGCCAAGGAAAGAGGATTGAAATGTAGCAAGAATAATTTTTGGGTAGCGATAAGGAACCCTATTTATTGCGGATTAATTTTCGTTCCTCAGCACAAAGATGAACAAAGCCAACTTGTACAGGGGCAACATGAACCAATTATTACCGCTTCACTATTCTTTGATGTGCAGGATGTGCTGGACGGCAGAAAGAGAAAAGCAGTAAGTAAAAAGGTAATTGCACAGGATGACATTCCATTAAGAGGTTATTTGATTTGCCCTAACTGTGGAAGGTTTTTGACCGGCAGTGCTTCAAAAGGAAGAAACAAATACTATCACTACTATCATTGCAGTTCCGAATGCGGTGTACGTTATAAAGCAGATGACGCAAACAAGTTAATGATAGAAGCCATCGGGAATGAAGTCCACAATGTTCCGCAACTTAAACTGTTTCAGGAAATTATTACAGCTACTTTCATGGATGTAAACCGTGTTGAGAAGGTAGATCAGAAACGTTTGGTGGCTCAACTGGATCAGATAAAGCACCGGCTCTCAAAGGCTCGTGAATTATTGCTGCGTGGAGAAATTGAAGGCGAAGACTATCGTACCATTAAGTCTGAAGCCAATGAAAGAATGACTGATATTGAAGTAAAGCTACAAACATCCATTTCATTTTCAGACAATATGGAATTACTATGGGATCTTCCTATTTCCAAATTGTCGCATTTAGAAGAGTTGTTTCAAAATGGAACTGTTATACAAAAAAGAAAAATCGTAAGTACACTGTTTCCCGATAACCTGACGTTCAACGGTGAAAAACTTCATCGCACAACAGTGAGTACAGCTATCAGCTTATTGACTAAAAGCAGAAAATCTCCACGGGAAATAGAGGCAAAAAGTAATGAGAACTATCAGGCTGAAAGTGTCCATCTGCACCGCAAACATGCTGTAGCCGTACTACGAAATAGGATGTAGCCGTTCTACTTAGCGTCGGGCAACTTAGCAACTATTTTTCCTTTTAACCGCTCGTTGACCAGATAAGCAAGGAAAGTGGCAAACGAAGTTATATCCTGTCCTACACTTGCCTGCTCCAATGCCTGCATATATTCAGTTCTCCTTTCCACAGGTATAACCGTCCACGGGTATCCACCGGAAGCCAACATTGCATTCATCAGAAACCGTCCTATTCGTCCGTTACCATCCATGTACGGATGGATAAAAACAAAAATGAAATGACCCAATACTGCCCTGACCGATGGCTCCGGTTCTTCTTCCAATAGTTCAAACAGAACGGGCATGGCATCTCTCATAGCATCCACGTTCAGAGGAACGTGTTTGGAGTTCCCGATATATACCTGATGGTTTCGATACCCTGCAAGGTCCGCCGCTTTTAATAGCCCGGCGGTAACGCTTGGGTCGAATAGTTGCCTGTACCATTTTGAGTGATCTTTATCCACCTGCTTTCCTGAATTGGCTCCCTTCAGTATTGCTGTGATGGTTTCCTTCACCTGCAGAAAGGCTTGGTAGTAGCCTCTGGCAGCCATAGCATCCCTTTGCTTGCGATCTTCCTCATGCGCCTTACTGTTCCACTGACCGCTGCTTACTCTTTCGATAAGTTCCGGTGTCACCCGATACCGTTCTATCGAGAGGGAGTGATAGGCATCTGTTATGTAAATGTCGTCAACGTCCTTCAGGTAGGCTTGTGAATCATCGGGTATGCCGGGAGCTTTTGGAAAGCTGGAAATAATAATCTCACGCATCTGCTGCCACATGAGCCTGATGCGATTGGCGTAGGGAGAGCGTTCACGGGAGGATAGATTAAGGTTCAGTTTGGTTTCAAAAGGATCTTCTTCCCGTATATCGTAATCTGCCTGCTTAACAGTATCAACAATCTGGTCAGCTATTTTATCCCTGTTAATATTTCTAAAAGCGCCTGCCAATCTTCCCGCAAATGTGGTGTGACCGTTTTCCAAAAGGATAGGTAGTACCTCCGAAGCATCTCTTATCAACGTAAGGGCTGTGCGGGCATCTATGGCATTCCTTGTATAAATGCTCGGTGAACTGTAAACCAAAGCAGCCGGCAGATTGTACATCCTGATTCCATTGGTTACGATGGTTTGATCAGCTGGGGGAATACCAGTCCTTAAATTGAACAGAGACGTGTTATGCGGTAAGGGCGTAGGGTTATTATTTCCTTGTGGCGAACGTATCATCAACTGTTGAGGTACTGCGCTGTTTCCCGCATGGATAAGCAGCGACTGGTCTGCTGACAAGCACCAGTCATCGCCAAATTTGTGATTCAGAAACTTTACAATAAATTCCCAATAGGAACTGTACCAGGACGTGGTTTCACCTTCCTTTTCAGCAGGATCGGTAGGTATGTACCATCCCTTTGTCACCTCACGGATAAAGCCGTTTTTAAGCAGTATCTCCCTGTATTTCCTGTTAGGCATTTCATCGGTATGGATACCGACTACACCGTTATCCTGTAATTCTTTCAGGAATTTAAGCGATTCTACCAATCTTTCGCGAGGTGTGGCCATATCGAATAGTTTGAATTTATGCGGTTAATAGGCTATTGTGTGCCTGTTATGTTATTAAACAGGGGCGTTCAATTCCTATTAAACCTTGTCGGTTTTCTAATATTAAACAAAGATGTAGTAAATTTAGTAAACTTTGACGTGATAATACTATTAAATATTGCTCATTTTCATTTTTTCTTCTTATCTTTACATAGTACCACACTTAATTTTTTAGTTATGAAAATAGCAGACCTTTATGTACGGGTAAGTACGGATGAACAGGCCGATAAAGGCTATTCGCAACGTGACCAGGAGGAACGTTTGCGGAAATACTGTGAAATCAACAATATGCGGGTTAGGAAAGTGATCTTGGAAGACCATTCGGCTAAGACTTTCAAACGACCGGCTTGGACAGGGCTACTGGGTGATTTAAGGAAACACAAAGGACATACCGACCTTATCCTGTTTACGAAATGGGACAGGTTTAGCCGTAATGCAGGAGATGCGTACCAAATGATCAGTACCCTTCGGCGGTTAGGTATCGAGCCACAGGCGGTAGAACAACCGCTTGACCTCTCCATTCCGGAAAACAAAATGATGCTGGCGTTTTACCTCGCTGCACCGGAGGTAGAGAATGACCGGAGAGCGTTAAATGTGTTTCATGGGATGCGCAGGGCTAAGAAAGAAGGTCGCTGGATGGGAACTGCCCCCATTGGTTATGCCAACAAGGTTAATGAGAACGGTAAGAAATATATTGCCCCGAAAGAAATTCAGGGTGATTTAATGAAGTGGGCGTTTGAAGAACTATCTCGCGGTAAGCTCAATACTGAACAGGTATGGAAAAAAGCAAAAGAAAAAGGATTAAAGTGCAGCAAGAATAACTTTTGGGTTGCCATACGAAACCCGATATACTGCGGATTGATATTTGTTCCCAAATACAAAGAAGAAGAAAGTCTCTTGGCAAAGGGGCAACATGAACCTTTGATCTCTGAAGCCCTATTCTATGATGTTCAGGATGTATTGGATGGACGCAAACGGATTTTGGGAACAAAAGTTACAGCCGATGACAGCATTCCATTGAGAGGCTTCCTGATCTGTCCAAAATGCGGAAGGATGTTGACAGCCAGTGCATCAAAAGGGAGAACACAATATTACCATTACTATCATTGCAGTTCTGCTTGTGGTGTTCGTTACAAAGCAAAAGACACGAACGATAAAATGTATGACGAGATCAAAAAATATGTTTGGCCGCTTTCAAGACTTGAAATATGCAAAGACGTAATTACGTCAACATATAAGTCAAAAGAACGTGGAGAAAGAGATGAACAAAAAGATTTAAAGGTACAATTGCAGGAGGTAAACAACCGGGTTGTAAAAGCAAGAGAACTGCTTTTGTGCGGTGATATTGAAGGCGATGATTATCGGGCTATCAAATCTGAATGTGAGGAAAAGATCAATCGGCTGGAAGCAAAATTAAAGGCCGCTGTAAATTTCCAAACAACGGTAGAGCCTTTATGGAACAAGGCGTTTAGCAACATCGCACAGCTTGAAACATTGTATAGAGAAGGTACAGTAGAAGTAAAGCGAAAGATAGTTGGTTCGATGTTCCCTGAAAATCTCGTATTCGACGGTTGCCAACATCGAACCAAAAGATTGAATGAAATCATCAACATTATATCCTTAATAGACAAGGAATTGAAGCCCAAAAAAAATGGGACAAGTCGTTTGAATTTTGACTTGTCCCATATGGTGATCCCGTTGGGGTCATTTTTTTATTGCCGAAGGCGCTCAAAATGAGCTATTTAAGTATCCTCATCAAAACAGGGGCACCAGTTTGGGCACCAGTCATATTGAAGCGATTTGATCCGATTTAAAGAACTTATTACGTTATCCCTACAAAAATAGGGGATAATGTTGACATATAGAAAGAGTAGTATTGCATCATTGCGATAAGCAACAAATGGACATTGAGCTAAGAGATCTAAACTATAAATTTGACCTGTTTAAATTTGAGAGTAAACGGATAAATGTGCAAAATGCGTTTTATGGAAGCTAATAGCCATATGCCAGTGAATGACCAATCACTCAATACCAGAATTTCGGCGAGGCTGCTGGACAATGCATTGAGTTTGTGTGCTTCCGCAGTTGCATTACTTGCAAGGCGCGGAGAGCGATATTCCTTTCAATCCGCTGAAGAGTTAAAGCCAGCGGTGGTTTCTGTTGCTACGGCTTTAGAGGTAATAGTTAAAGCCAAAATAGCCGACTCAGGTTGGAGGCAGGTCTTTCTGTACTCATCGAAAGTCACAGAAGAGGAAGCGCTGGCGGGATCTGCAAAAACAATAGGTTTACCCGCCGGGGTTAAAAAGCTGAAAGCCCTGTTCGGCATAGAATTACCTGCACAATCTATTACTGTAATCGAGCGGCTTTCGAATATCCGAAACAAGATCGTTCATTACCACTTATCCATAGATGAAAAACAATGTGCCATCCTAATAGCTGAGGGCATAAGTGAATTCGTTGATCTTTATAAAAATTACATTTTTGAGAGTTTCTATGAGGAGAAAGACAGGACAAGCGATATCGGTAAGGAGCTTAAAAACGTAAGTGAATATATAACTGTCAGAGGAAATATATTAAAAATGCGAATTGAGTTACTGGATAAACCTGTCACCTACCATTTCAGCGAATGTCCGGAGTGCCTACAGGGGCTATTCGTTCTTGATCAGGATATCGCGCATTGCCTTTTATGCGAAAATAGAATTCCTATAAAAGAGGTGGCGGAAGCCCATTGTGAAAATAACGGTGCACCTATTCCCTGCGGCCAATGCGAAAACGGATGGATGGCGCTCCACGATAAAGTTAACGACCTAGATTGCTGGCAATGTGTATCGTGCGGCCATTATATCAATAAACCGCAGATATGGATAACGGATTTTAAGCCGGATGTGTATTCCGTTGATTCGGTCCGTCCAGAATACAGAAAACCAGAAAGTCACTAACTTAGTATGGCATTGTTTGCCCATGGATACGCCCACATCTTCCCCTAGAACAATTGAAACTATTCTTGACCTGAAGACAGGCGAACAGATTGAAGTAGAAGAATTGCTGTCCGACTCCGGTTCAGAAGCTGACATCTTCCAGTTGCGGAGCCAGATCGAAATGCAGATTCAGACGGGGACAGTAGAGAAGGTTTGTGCGTTCTGTAAGCAGCCGGTAGCAATGAGGGGAAGAAAGAGAATAGATAATTCAAGCCACTTCTTTTTTGTACATCCCTACAATAGTGGTGATTGCATACGCAAATCCAATAGCCGACTTACGGCGGAGCAGGTACGCGCAATCAAATACAACGGTGTAAAAGAAAGTGACTTACATATCAAGCTAAAAAACCTCATCGGCCATTATCTTGAATTGCAGTTAGGAACGGAGCAGGTGGCGATCGATCAGGTGTACAGGGATGCGGCAATATCACCTGACTGGCGAAAGCCAGATGTGCTGGCGAAGCATGGCAACCTGCAAATCGCCTTCGAGCTTCAGTTGTCGACGACCTTCCTATCCGTAATAGTCTCAAGAACGCTATTTTACCGGCAGCACTCGATCTTCCTGGTATGGGTATTTCACAAATTCTCTATCGATACCGATTATCAGAAATTTACCCAGAAAGATATTTTTTACAATAATCAACATAATGTATTCGTGTTCGACCAGGAGGCGCTTGACCGCTGCGGACAGGAAGGGAAATTATTGTTGAAGTGCCTTTACCAGGAGTTCTATATTCAGGGAGACCTTCTGACCGACAAGTGGTTTACAACTTTCGTTTCCATCGAAGACCTCACCTACGATAAGGACACAGGGGCCTGCTATTATAAGGATTCGGAAAAGCAGCGTACGGAGCTCAAGGCAGTGCTTGAAAAAAGGAAGCGTGAAGAAGCAGCAGCCAGGCAAACAACTGAGACGGAGAGGAGGCGCAATGAAATCGCCCAACGAATCCAGCAGAAGCGGATCGAGGATGTACAGTTCTGCGTCGACTACCTGCGCGAATACTACAGAGATCACAGGGACGTAAATAAAGCCATCAACCCTTTTGAAACGCTTGATACTGAAGGGCGCCGGATGCTGAATGAGCAATTGCAGTTTACAGGTGAGAAAAAGCAGTTTATTGCCGATTTGTTCATCAATTTAGAAAAGCGGGAATTCGTTAGGTTTATTTGTGAGAACGATGCTATAGAGCTTGACCTGAACAGTGTATCCTGGCGACACAATACACTGCTGCAGTATATAATCGAGCTGGAAAGTGGCTATGAATTTGAACTGTACCTGGGCTTTATTTTTAAAAAGGGCTACCGGATTGAAGAGGCCGATGAAAAGTATATACAGAAGATGTATGATAAGAATTGGGTAAATTTCAGCGAAGGCGAACGCGAGAGAATTACACGATGGGCCACTGTAAATCTCTTCATCCGTACAAAGTCGAAAAGATTCCTGCCCTTGCTTTCGCGCCAGATGAACTTCTTTTTATCCATCGCCAGCCTTAAGCAAGATATGGTGATGGGTTTTAAGTTCCCATCGTTAAAGAACGTAGTGCACAATATGCTGGAACATCGTCCACAATATTCGGAACTGTTTATGAGGGCGATAAAAACCTATAATCAGTGGGACAGGCAGGTCGCAGAAGACCGTTCGGGAAAATTTAGAAAGAAAGTGGCGGACCTGCAGGGCAACCCGCGTGAGCAGGACAGGGAGATTAATCCACTGGTCTACGAGCTTTTCCCCGAGCTGGATGTATTCGACATATTTTAAATCAAGAACAACAATCGACGTATGACAGAAAAGAATTTAGCCGACCATCTCCGTTCTCTGAGAAGAGAGACCAATCAGTTAACACACAATCCATTGCTGGATGCTATGGAAATTGCGAATATAGAGAAGTTGGAAGCAGCCGTGGCGGATGATTTCATCGCACAGAAGGTCAAGAATATCTGGGGCTTCGTGAAAGACCACAAAGTCGATTTCAACCCGCAGCTAAAGGCTGCCTTTGATGAATATAGCGAAGGGTTGGTTTACCTACTGCTCAAAGAAAAATTTCGGGATGCAGACCGTATTCCCGAGGGAAAGAAGAAGACACCGGATTTTGTGATTCCTTTTGACGACGACGACAACGGTACACCTATTAGGTACAAGGTATACGTAGAGCTGAAGTCGCTCTCATTCTCAGATGGTAATCTAAACTATAAGCAGGTGATGAACGATGCGGTAGATTCCCAGATAAGTATTGAAGCACAGGTAGGCAAAGGGGCAAAAGTCGCTTTCGGAGAATTCGAGATTAGCCCCCTACATAAAAGTGGTCAAAAAGAAAAGACCGCCAGGAAATACGAAATAGAGACGCTCATTGATAAGATCAACCAGAATATAAAGCCTGACCAGTTTACTGACGAGAACTCGATTCTGTTTATAGATCTAAAGCAGCTTCATGCAGGTGGCGACTACCGGGATTTCTTGCCGATATTTATAGAACCGCAAATGGACTCGTTGATGAGCGGTCTTCTATGGAATGTGTGCTTCGGGAAAAGCGGCTACCCGGTATTCAAGCAGATTGAATTTGAGGGCAAGGAAAACCTGGAGGGAGACTTAGAGCGAGATGGCATTCTGCAGGCACATTCGTTTATCCGGGCGGTGTGCATATTAGGCTATAATCTTGGTGCCGTAAAGCCGACCATAACCGGCTTATACCGATCGAGGAATGTTACCGACGCAGTCGCTTCTTTCCTGCATCGCTTCTGTGATTTCGTAAATGACGACGTGAATAGCCATGGTTTTATGATCGATAAAAAGGGACGCAAAATCGATTAGCCGTTTAAAAAATATAAGCATCCGGCTTGCACCGAATGCTTTATTAGTTTAATGACTGGCGGTAACCGACTGGTGTCTGTTTTGTCTTCTGTTTGAACGGCTTGCTGAACGATTGCGGATATTCAAATCCTAACCTATATGCATTTCAGCGACGGATGCTTGTGTTGTCGTAAGATATTGCTTTGCCATGTTAATGAGCCGCTCGTGGATATGCTGTTGTGCGGTCAATCCTGTTAACCAGCGTAACATATCCTGTAGCGCTTCTGGTAATGACTACTACCTTTCCTTTAATGTTATTGTTCATGCTTCCTTTTATTTTTGAGATACAAAGGTCTACTGAGCTTTCATCTTTGGAGTAGCCATTTTACGGAAAGCTGTAGCCGAAATACGGTAGCAATCCAGAGCAGTCCTGATCTTTTCTTACCATAAGCAGAATGAATTGCGCATTCTGTTAATTTTATACAATAAACCGATCCCATGGCAGGCGCGCTTGAATCATTTATCGAAAAATATACTAACGGCAGTACATTCACCGAAGAACGTAACCCACCGAAGAGCGGTGGGTCAAAAGTATCCAGTATTTCCTTACCGCCCGATGTAGTGTTCGAACTGCTGGAAGTACTATATGGAAGCTACGAAGACGCTAATGCCCATTACATCTTTATAGACGACAAGACCAGATGGGAACGCTATTTCCGAGGACCCAACGGCCTGTTCAGGGTTTATGACTACCGCGGACATGTTTCGATCGGCAGCCAGGGATTGAACTTTATGGATCAATCTTCAGTGGCGTACCGTGGGGACATCGAAGCGTTCAGGGAGATGGTAGAGACTGCCGCTTCAGAGTATCCCGTGGTAAAAGGGCTACATCTTGCGGAGCAGTTAGTTAATGCTCCGATGAACAATTTCAGCCGTGGATTTCTAGGGGCAAAAATCCTGCTGGAACGAGCAAAGGTGGCAGATTCGTTACTTGAATTACTGGTTTTAAATGCTACGGTGCTGGATGCAACACTAAGATTGGGGATTATCCTTGCAACACAACTTCGGGAGAAAAACGATGTTGTCCCACGTGAACTTATCATCCAGGAATCTAAAGCATTCATCAGCGAGCGTAAGGTCTATTCGCTTGCAAAGGACGAAGGTATTCTGGATGATGCCGACTTTACAGAAGTAAGCGAGTTGTACGATTTTAGAAATGTGGCCATTCACCGCTATTTTATTTCCGGTATGGAGTACAGAGAGATCGAACCAATGATTGATCGTTATGAGACTATATCGTCTAAAGCAAGTCAACGCTTGCGCATGCTGGAAGACGAACAGGTAGCTAAGGGCATAGGAATGACCAAGGCAGCCGACATAAAACTCAGCCCGGATATCGTCAAGGAAATTCAGCGTCAGGAGCTGCTCAAGATTGATTCGTCCATTCCCGTAGCTATTGTTCCTAAACGCAATTTCATGTTTAAAGAAGATTACGAGTAACCCAATGCAAACCATGCTTCAAAAGAAAAAACCTAACAGGTCATTCAATATCGCCAATATCCCATCGTTCCTAGAGCCTCCCGGGTGCCGTAGCGAAGGTTTCAACCATCCGTCACGCAACGGTACGGTTATAAAGCTGGCCTTGTTCCAGGAACACCGCTTTGCGTTCTACTATTGGTTAAAATGGACACAAAAATTAAATGGGGTGATTCCCTCCCTGATCACGTTCGACTGGCACCAGGACCTTTGCCCTCCTTATAAAGACCAGATACCGGAGTTAAAGAAGCTGAGGATCGACGACCCTGTCGAGGTTGCCCTTTATACCTGGGGCAAGCTATCTCATGACAACGATGTACAGATACATGCCGCACTGAAGCATAATATGCTAAAGGATATATATGTTATTTGCAGGCAGGATGCGAACCGTAAACCAATAGATACCTTAAAAGATTTTAAAGGCAGCATTCACAAAATCCATATTTTCAAAAGTGTTGATGACTTTGTGAAGTATTTGCCTTCTATCAGCGATGAACAGGTATACCTGGATATTGACCTGGACTATTTCACGCTGAGCAACCCGTTGTCGATGAGCAACCCTTTTCCGGAGAAGCACTTTACCTTCATGAAAAAGAAGGAAATTGTAGATATGCTATCTGTAGACAATCCGATGATAGAGTGGATATTCAAACGGTTGGCAGGTATTACAATAGCTACAGAGCCGGAATTTTGTGGCGGACTTAAACAGTCAAACTATTTCCTGAACATTATTGACGAACTATACTTTACTCCTTCCTTATTCCATAATATCCCGGGATCCAGCAATGGCTATACTAAGTGGAGGCATATCAACTTCTGATTACCTGCTACGCGTTAACCATCTTTCCATATCTGTTTGATTCAGGACGATATAGTTAGTGCTGGCCTCCACCGTTCCATTGTTCATCAGCCAGATCACCGGCCATGCGTAACCAGCGATTGCGGTAAGTTCTTATCGGGCCCGGCGATTACAAAGAAAAACGGAAGATCAGCGTTTTTCTCTTTCACGATATGCATTTTGCGCGCAGCTATTTTGCAATGTGGACACTGGAGGCTTAAGAAGCAGAGAATGAATAATTTCACTTTACCAGTGGAAAGTTTGTCTGACAGCGAAACGCAGAAAGAAGAAGGAATATCCCTGGAAAAATAATACAATGTGCACAGGTTTCTTCTGAAGACTATGTGATTAGTGGACTGTCAGAATTGTATTTAAATCTCGTGTTTTCCATCTCATAGTCTAATCCTTCCGCATCCATATGTTCAACGTTTGCCTTGGCTTCCTTTAGTATCGAGGGCGACATTGAAGGTAACTTCAGTTCTGGTACTGCCATCCCATGTTTCTTAAAGAGCATTGCACCGTGCTGCGAATCAATTTTCAGAAAAGCTTCCAACACATCCGTTATGTCTTTTGCATCACGTTGTTTAAGGATGTTATCTATGATTGGTCTTAACATATCTGCGAATTCTGCCTTTTTATGATCGCTACCATAGGCAAGCTGGTGTATCAGCAGCCTTAGTTCATAGGAGTATTGATCAGTATACTGCGCGATATTTGCTCCTAATTTCACTGTATCTATGTCATCCACAATATTTCTGATGATATCGGTCTCAATATTCTGGGAAAGGATGGCAAGTGTCAGCAGGTTGCCCCAGTGCCGAGGTGAGCTTTGCTCGAAGTCCCTGGAAAGCTTCTTCTTGTCGAGAGATAACAGCGTTTGTTCTATCTCTTTAGGATAGATAAAAAGTTCGATAAAATAACCTCTGTACAAACACATGGCTTCGACATTGATTTCCTGCAAGTGACAGCCTTCGAGCAACTGTGCCAATGTTGACGTGTAAAACCTGAAGTGGCTCCGGGTGATATTGTATATATAAGTTCGTTCAAATTCTATCACATGCATTAGCGTAGTGATGTCACCTTTCTTAACTGTCTTGATAAGCTTAATGAAATCCTGCTTGTTGAACAGTCTGGAAAACTCATCCGCCCATTGAGGATGCTGGCTAACAATTGTATTGAAAAGCCATGTCAGGTATTCAAAATGCTCCGGTTCAATATTCTTTATCAAATTGGCTATATGCTCCTTGGAAATAAGGTTAAGCGACCCTTTTACCACTTCTGGACAATCGTGATGTAAATTCAGATAAAGATCACGCAGATAATACAAAGTCAGCTCGTCATTTCTGTTGACAAGGTCGGCAATGCTTTGTGCCTTATTTTTGAAACACTCCTGTAAAGGCAAAAATCCCCGCACGCTAATCCTGTACATCAATTCGGAAAGAATGCTAACGGTCATTAGTTCATCTGCCAGGGCCGCGTCTACCAATGCCTGCCAGGAATCCAGGTCCAACCCGCGATACCATTCCTCTACATAATTGCGCGCCGTAGTGTTTCTCAGCCAGGACCAGAGCAACACTATTTCCTTTATTCTGGCTGGATCGGAAAAAATCTGATTTAACAGCACCTCCGTATCCGTCCTGGACTTGAAATGGCAATGCTCAATCAGCCTGATGGCAAACTGCCGGTGAACGGTCGTATATCTGCCGCGTTGCATCTTCAGGATCTGTCTATCCACAAGATTGCCAAGTTTCCCTTGCAACCAGCCCCGCTCAGGTGGAGGAGCAGTGTTCAAGGCGGGGTGCATAGTGTAAAGACCTAGGATCTCATCTACCGAAGCGGTCATCTCAAATTGTGCGATCTGTTTGATGCACAGGAAAAGAACCGGTATATCCATCTTCTCATCGCGGCGAAGTTCTACCTGCAGGTTGTCGATTCGCTCTATACCGTTTGTGAGCATGTAGATAAATTGCCAGACAGTTTCTACAGAGGTGGTATATTGCTCTAAAGCCTGTTTTAATGAACGATGATCCCTGCTGCTACCGATCGGGCGATCTGAAGAACGGTTAATGCCGCTTTCATTAAGATACCTGATCACTTCAGGTTCGTATTCCAAAAGTTTGGCTATGATACTGGCTTTAATTGCTGTCCAAGCAACTGGGAAGACCGCATCGACAAAATGACTTTCAAGCCTGTTTTCCTCGCCCCCTTTACCTCTTGTATAGATCAGGATGATATGCTTGTCATCAGCAGCCAGTGTTAACAGTTGCTCTATCTGATCTGCCGAAAATGAAGTATTTGCATTGTCGATAATAATATTCACGCGCCTGGTTGCCACCGAAAGAAATGTAGCTATCTCTGATACCGCTTTTCTGCTATCTCTAGAAGCTACATAGTTGAATGTGGCAAAAGATGGGTCTATACCGCCAATGCCTCTGGCAAGCGTCGATTTCCCACTTCCGGAAGACCCCGTAAGCAACAGTTTATGCTGCTTCTCCAGTATATTCCTGATATCCGTTTTAAGCCCGTCTTGCATCAAGGCAAGGCATATCGATGGTGAGGGCGCACGAAATGAAAATATCTCGCTGATATGTCCTTTCTTCTCATAATCCAGGTATTCAAAGGAAGAGAACGGAAAAGCAATTCCCTTCTGCTGGTAGAATTGCGCTGTTTCCCATATTTGTTCCCACGAACACTTTGTGCTTATTTGTTCTTCGGTAGTAATATCGTTCTTATGGATGGCTGTATGATGAGTAGGGCATACCAGCAGCAGGTTATGCTCATTATTATTCTGACTCAGGTGATATTCTTCAATATGATGCAGTTCATAAGGTCGGCTATGATTGCCGTCAGCACAATAGGCACAACACCCTCCACTTTTACGGATAATATTTTCGACTACTGAAGGTTCAATTGGTTTTCTGTTTGTCTTTTCCAGTATTTCTGATACCTCGGCCTCACTGAATCCTGTGCGCAGAAGGGCAGCTTTATTCTGTCCCCGCAGCCCTGAAAGAGTAAGGGAATAACCTGCCATTTTATCGATCAGCTCTGCCCCGAATCCGAGGCGTATTAACCTCTCTTTTGATCCTTTATTCATCTTCGCTGCTATCTTTTAATCCTATAAGTATGCAATCCAGTAACGCGGTCATTCTATCTACATCTGTATCTGTTTCCTGCACCATCTGTCGCACAAATTCGCTGTTCTCTCTTTTCTCTGTAAGCGTTTCGAGAATATGGCAGGTACGCTCGAAAAGTGCCTGGTTACCGGCAAGGAGCTTGTTCAACTCGCGGCCTACAACGACAGATGCTATTTCTTCCAGCTCACGTTCTGGTTTGTCTTCGGCGAACAGGTCGTTATGATATTCATAGATCATAGGAGCTTCCAGTTCGAAATAATTCATCAGAATATTGGCTATATCACCTGCATCCTTAATGCGCTTTTCAGGCCTGTCGTCATAGGCAATTAACTTTAAGAGTACGATTGCGGTAAGCGTAGCCACCTCGAAGCTATGTCCCTCCAATACCTCGATATGCTCTGTCCCGCCTTCGTAGACTTCCATGAAACCATTCACCTTAATATTCGTTAGACCCTTCCCTTCAAGTTGTACTCCATCGTCGATCTCGATGGACCCAAATGGAAGCAGGTCAACGGCAGTGCCGTCAGGAGCAAGAACAACGAATGCATTGGTGCTGGAAGACCGGTATCCCTTCTTTTCTTCAAGATAGCTACGAACCTGTTCATATTGCTTATGATTTCCTACCAGGATAGCAAAGTCTACATCCTTCGTCGTCCTGAATTTTTTTTCTGCTCTTGCATACCATATATCACGGGCAAATGCCCCTATCAGATAATAATCTATCTCACAGGCTCCGAATGCCTCCTCCAACGCCTCCAGAATCGGCCTGATCTCATCTCTGTTAATCATTTTCATACTCACCTTTCAAGTACTTGTTATATATTATTTCCGCGGTTTCGATACATCGGGGATCATCGGTCAGGATTAGGTCGGCATAAACCAATACCGGCGGTGCCAACCTTTCTCCGCTTTGACCGTTATCCTGCCAGAATTTTTCATAAATACGCACAGTACCGTTTATGTCCGGAATGAGTGTCCATGCGCTTACCAGTGCGCTTTTATTCTCAGTATATAATGTCAGCTCTGCCGGGTTCAGATAACCAGTCATTTCTTCGGCTGCGCCTTCGCCGCCCCATACCGCATTTGCATGTTCGGGGAATGGTAACTGCCGCCATTTATTGATTTTGTCTTTATCCCAGAATTTATAATTACCGATATGAAGCGCGGGTTTTAGAGTTTCCCTGTAGCCGTCTATCCACCTTCTTAGCAACTGCTTCTTGTTCCGAAGCAACTTCTCTTGTTTGTTCTTTTGCAGAATAAAGCCACTATCTTTTAACCCGTCCAGAACATTCTGAATATTTCCCAGTGCGACGTTTGCATTTTGTGCGAGTTGACGGTAGGGCATGTTAATAGCATTAGGGTTTGCTAGCAGGCAGAAAACGGTCTTAAGGCCTGCTTTAGTGAATGCCCGGTTAGTTATCATCTTGGCCTTTTTGGGCGTCTTACGCCCATCAATCCATACATAAGTACCATCTGCATTAACGAAGATGTTACCAGCGGTGTCGAGATATGCGATTTTTTCGGCCCGCAGGCGCTCTTTTATAGTTGGGAATATATGTTCAGCGATAATCATAAAGGGCCGATATTGCCGGGCTTGATCCAGTAGCTGTTCAAGCTGATATTGCCTCACTTCACGTTTTACTTCTATGTAAACATGAAACTGACCGCCTTCTATAAAAAGGTCAGCTTCCCCATCTATTTCTGCCGGTTGGTATTTCCACTCTGCATGAATACCCGTGTGAAGCTCTAATTGTGCAAATGCTTCTTCCATTATTTGCTCTTCTCGTCTCATAATTCTTCATTGTACACGTTACGTGAACATACAAATATATTGAACATTTCAATTCAAGCCAAAAAAGTTCACAAAAATAGCTTGTTCACGGGGAGTGGACAATGGTAATGCTTCTCTCACTAATGTTTAAAAAAATATTTTGTATAGTCAAACTTAATTTTTTAATTTTGACTATACGATATGTATATATGAATATAGGTGAAAAAATAAAGCAATTACGACAAGAAAAGTCCTACTCACTCCAGCAACTGGCAGACCTTGCAGGACTTTCAAAACCAGCTATACAACAATATGAGGATAATACAATCAATCCAAGCAATAAAGCATTACAAGCTATTGCAAGTGTCTTAGGCGTTGGTGTGTGGAGTTTCTTTTCGAACAAAAAAAGCAAGCTTGAGTTAGCAGATTTCCGTTTAGGGGATACGCTCATAGATGCTGAAGAAGAAAAAAAGACAATCCATAAGGATATCGTCACAAATAGCCAAAGTTATATTGAATTGGAAGCTATCCTAAATGAACAAATCATTTTTGATAATCCAATATCAGATTTGATTATTAATACTTATGATGACATTGAAAAGGCGGTTGTCAAACTGAGAAAAAAATGGAAACTTAATGATAACCCCATTGATGATGTTACCGGCTTTCTTGAAAACAAGGGCTTTAAAATTATTACTGTTGACAGACCAACGCAATCACCTGGACTTTGTGGGAGAATAAAAGATGGTGATCTGTTAATTCCTGTAATCATCATCAACATAAATCAAGAGCATACAAGAGAAATTACCCGCAAGCGTTTTACCATACTACATGAGCTAGCACATTTGCTTTTAATCTGGGGAACTCATGTTGATAAGCAAATGGAAGAAAAGTTATGCAACAGATTTGCCTCTGCTCTTTTGCTTCCAGACGGTGCATTGAAAGAGTATATCGGTAAAGACCGTACAACTATTTCATTAGAGGAACTTAAGACAATTAAGCACGTGTATGGCATATCAATACAGGGAATTATCTATCGTACTCATAATATAGGATTAATTAGTTGGGAGCAATGTGAAAAATGGCTTAATCAATACGAAGTCTGGAGAACAAGTGACGAGAATTTTGGCAGCTATCTTAAAAGTGACGAAATGCCAAGCCGTTTTAAAAGGCTATTGGCTAAAGCCTTGGTAGAAAAAAAGATTTCCAGGGAGAAGGCAGCAGAACTACTCAATATGAAGATTGATGAAGTCGAAAGGCAGTTTATAAACAAATCCTTCAACTTAAACTGATGCTGCCATGTTTGTATTTTACCATTTACAGGACTTCATTTTACTGGAAAAATTGCAGTTGTTGAAACTAATTGCTGAGAAAAGCTTTATCATTTCAATATCGCAATTAGTATTAAGTGATTATTCCACACACATCAACAGACAAATCGAAGGTATTGCTCAAAAAGGTCTTGTGGAAATTAGAGAGCAGGATGATAGTGTTTACGATTTCGTAGAAAGCAATAATGAAAAATATCCCGCATCGGGAAGATCATTATTGGCACTTCTGCATTTCTGTAAGAGTGGAAATTATACGTTAGTAGTGGATACGGAAGATGTAATTGTCGCTCAGTTTGCAAGCCTATTTTCTGTACCTATTTGTACACTTTTGGATTTTTATAGAAGCACAATTAACGATGAAAAATACATTGAATTTATTATGGAACTAAAAAGGGAGTCAGTCATAAAATAAAAATAGCCAGAATATCCAGCTATTCATGCTTTCAAGAATTTTAGAAAATTCTATCAAGACTTTAATTGTTTTCGCACAACAAAAGTAGCCTTTCCTGCGCAAAAGTCCTCAAGAATAGTCTCAAAATTTATTGGAGGTATTACAATGACAATTGGTCGTTAGTGAATTGTTTTGTCTGCTATTTCGGTAGCCGCCACAACAAATCAGGGTTATTACGCTCAATTGGCCAATACGACAAAGAAAATTTTAATCATACAGAAAAACAAAGACTATGTCTAAGAAAAATCAGCATGTTACGCCACACCAGGATGGATGGCAAGTAAAGGGTGCAGGCAATCAGAAAGCTACAGTTGTAACAAATAATCAACAGCAAGCAATTGAAATAGCCCGGCAGATTGCCCAGAATCAAAAAAGCGAAGTTGTCATTCATCGTCCCAATGGGCAAATACGCGATAAAGATTCATATGGGAATGATCCTGTGCCCCCAAAAGACAAAAAACATTAATTACTCTTAAACTATAGAAAATGGCAACTGATAAAACTAAGCATCTGAAGTGTGTTTTAGATTCACACAAGATACAAAAAGAGCAAGCTTTACTTGACAAGCACATTACTAAAAAGGATGAAATCAAGGCAGCTCTAAAGGAGGAATATGGTAGCAAAATGTATGAACCATTCAATTCCGGCTCCTATGCAAAACATACAGCAATTAATACAAAGTTCGATTTTGATCTTGTAGCTCCATATAAGCGTGATGCATTTGATACTTTGAAGGAAATGTATAATGCAGTGCATGATTTTTTACACAAAAAATATAGTGATGAGGCAACTGTAAAGAAGCAAAAAGTTTCAATAGGATTAGAATTTTTTGCAGATGAGGATGGTCATGTTGTAAAAGTAGATGTGGTACCTGGAAGGGAGTTGAATCAGGATCAATATAAGGATGACAATAACATCAACTTATATGTTCATTCTCAGTTGGGAACAATACCTGAGGGTAGTGAACGATTAAAGACAAATCCCAAAGCACAGATTTCGAATGTCAAAGATCATGCAGAAAAAGAATCTGTCAGGCATGATATAAAGCTGCTGAAGATATGGAAAGTGCAAAATGGTAAAAAACCTAAGTCCTTTTTTCTGGAACTTATTACTATCAAGGCATTTGATAAGAAAGACATTACAGGTGACTTGTGGGACAAGCTCAAGGCTGTTCTCGAATTTATCCGTGATGAAGTCAAAACAATATCGCTCCCAGATCCGGGAAACTCTAACAATGACGTTGCCGATACACTTACTGATGTGGAAAAATCGGACTTAAGCGACGATATGAAATACATGCTGGAAAGAATTGAAGAAAATAGCGATAACATCAAGTTGTACTTTAAAGTCAACCCGGATCATCCATGTGAAGATAAAATGGAAGAAAATAAATACAATGTAAAAAGAGAAGGTGTATCTGCGCCTCCTGCTACCAGATTTGGATAGTATGAACAGCGACAAAATAGCTATCATTTCAGAAGGTATTGAGGCACTTGAGGGTGTTGCTATTATCGAACCGTTTGCAGTACTAGATGGGCTGATCCAAGGCACGATTTCTATTTCGCTTGAGTCGAAGATCCTTAGTTTCGGAGTAACAATATTGCCTCATTATCCATTTCAGTTTCACGAGATGGAAACTATTCGTTTCATGAACCCGGAACTTTTGGATTATCCCCATGTAAATCGGGATGGGTCCATATGTGTGCATACTCCCCATAATGCAGATTTAAGAAGCAAGATATTTTATGATGTTTCTTCATTAAAGCAGTGGATGCTTAAGTATTATGTTAGCAAGGAAATTGACAACCATTACGAGCATATTCTGATTTCGGAAAGCACAGTAAACAAACGGAAGCAATGCTATCTTTTTACAGATACAGACTATGCTTTTAAAAAGGGTGACTTTGGTTTGGCCAGGTATGCACTGATGGCAGAAGGAGTGCACAATAAAATGGTTATTGATACTTACATTATTCAACAGTTCAAAATACAAAACAAACATTTTGCGAACTGTAAGTGGAGTACTCCATATCAACAATTGCCTTATCAGGAAGGGGTTTACATTTTTGTAGGAGAAGCTCCAGTACACCATCGAAGATTTATTGTTGAGAATTGGATTGATTTAGAAAGGAGCGTAACACAGGATTTTCTGAAATTCCTAGATAGCATTAAGAAGAATAATTCCTACAAGAAAAAGGGCATTACTTCCGTACCGTTTTTTGTCGGCTATAATATTCCTTCAGGTGAAGTTCACTGGCAATGTGCTGTCGTCGAAGTAAATAATTTTCCTAACTATGCTGAAAAAGGGGAAAACGGATCTTTTATCGGAAGGTTATGTGATAAGCCTGTTTCATGGGTACAAACAAAAAACTGTTCGTATCATCATTTCTTCGGACGAGGCGCATTACATCCAGATATAACTGAAAAGAAGATATTGATTATCGGAATTGGCGCAATAGGTAGTATAATATCCGAAACATTCGTCCGTGGAGGCTGTAAAGATATCTCCCTGATTGACTATGATATCAAAGAGCCGGAAAATGTCTGTCGATCGCAGTATCAGTTCATATCGGGCCTAAATAGCAAGGTTAGTGATCTTAAGAAGAAGCTCATTGAAATATCACCATTTGTAAAGGTATCTATTATGCCGGAATTTATGGATGCTGTTAAAGCATTCATTGGCCATATGCCTGAGCAAATAAAATTGGCACTGGAAGAGTACGATTTTATCCTTGATTGCAGTGCAGACAGCGATGTGATATACATCCTTGATAGTTTACAGCTGGCACCCCAGGTATTAAGCTTTTCAATAACCAATCATGCCAAGGACTTGGTATGTGCAGCAAATCCTGATCTATATAACTGGACACAACAAACGTTTGAGAAATTAAGAGAGGAGAATGACCATTTATACCATCCGATAGGATGCTGGCATCCCACATTCAGAGCATCTTACAACGATATTAATACGCTTGTGCAATACGCTATAAAGCATATCAACCATACAGTCACTTTAGAGAAATCATTGAGGAGCTTTCATTTGTCCACTGACTATACCGGTGGTTTCACGATCAAATTGGACCAGTATTGAAATTCTTCTGTGCTACAATAGGACTTACGCTATCGATTAGTGAGACTGTTGTCTCAAAGCTTATTCTGGAGGGGAGGAAGCATTATCCAAAAGAATATGGTGGGATACTTGTTGGCAGATATTCTGATGATTCGAAGGCTTGCATTGTAGAAGACACTATTTTACCTCAAAATCATAAATCATCACGATACGCATTCGAACGAGGTAAGGAAGGGTTGGCCCAAAAGCTGTCTGAATTGTATGAACAAACTCCTCGACTGATTTATATAGGAGAATGGCATACTCATCCCGATAGCGCTCCTTTTCCAAGCGCAACAGATAAACAAGCAATGTTGCAAATTGCCAATGATAATGGCGTCACAATTGCTTCACCTGTGTTACTGATTTTAGGACTTAATAGTACATCCTATACTTTAGGTGCTTACTTACAATTTCAAAACCAACTTATACGATATGAGCAACAAGATTAATATTGGTGAACTTTTTGGGAGTCTCCAAAATCAAATGGTGGCGCAATTGAACACCAATAGAGAATTTATTCTTCATTCAGGATCGAAAGGCGATTCGTTGGAAAATGTTTGGATAGAGTGGTTAAGATCATATCTGCCGAATAGATATTGCGTGGATAAAGCCATTGTTATTGATAGCAATGGCGATCTAAGCCACCAGATTGATTTGGTTATTTATGACCAACAATACACGCCTTTCGTATTTAAGCAAAATGGCATATTCTATATACCGGCAGAAGGTGTATATGCCATTTTTGAAGTAAAGCCTGACTTTAAAGGTAAAGTTGATGAAGATAACTTCTTTCAATACGCTGGAAAAAAAATAGAGAGTGTCAGAAAATTGAAGCGTACTTCTGTTGGAATTATCAATGCTGGCGTCTCTCAACCGGCTCGTGCGTTGACAAAGATTGTTGGTGGATTTCTGGCAAGCACAAACACATACTCGCATTCCAGTAATAATACCATAGAAGGACATCTAAAGAAGTTACAAGGACTACAATCAATAGAGATGGGATGCGCTGTTGACTACGGCAGCTTCTATGTAAACTTTAAGGGTGAAGAAGATACTACCAATAAAGATTTCGACAAAAGAATTCTTGACTACTATACTCAACGACAATTTGATAGTGTAATCTTTAGTAAAAAGGAAAATTCATTAGTGACCTTCTTTCTGCAATTGACACGTTATTTACAACAATCAATAGGAACAGTTGCAGCTATTGACTTAAATGCATACTCTAAAGCAGTAGGTTTTACAATTGACGAAAAAATATAGCTATGACTAAAGCAAAAAAATACGCAATTAACGGTGCAATAGGTGGTGGCATATTAGCCGCAATAATCAATGTAATTGATCAAAATTCAGGCAGTAAGAAGGATAAACCCTTTGATTGGAAAGAGTTTTTTCTGTGGCTAATTGGAGGCGTAACTATCGGAGGTGGAATAGGTTTAGCTACAGGAGCCATTACAGATCATGTTAATTCATTAGAAGAGCCTCTTGATCTGGAATATTTGTTACATGCTCATCTTAATAGTATTCGGCTTGATAAAAAAGACCACCAATACAACGCTCTTCGAAAGAAAAGTGATTGGTTAATTGAAGTCCTAAGGAACGAATTTAAGGATGATTTAAAACTGACTCCGTATCGCTTTGGCTCAACTGAACAAGGTACAGCGTTGAAAGAGACTTTTGATATAGACATCTGTTTATCTTTTAAGCCAAAGACATTTACGTCGATTACAGCAATGATGGACGAAGTTTTTACTTTTTTAAAAACATTTAATGGCATTAACGGGATTAGACATATTAGAAAGCAGAAAAAATCAGTCGGGCTATTATTCCATGTAAACGGTGAAGAAATGAAGATTGACATTTTGCCTTATCAATGTTCAAAAGAGTATAAAAATGATCACTCGGGATACATGTGTGTAAACAAGGGAATGTTTGAGGCGCCTTCGAGAGCAAAAACAGATGTACAACTTCTGAGCAATATAAGGCTTAGTGAAACACAGAAAAAAATACTGGTCATTTTGAAAGATTGGAAACAGAAGGCATATATACCTATTAGTTCGCACTTGTTACAGTATCTGATTTTAGAAGCTTATAAGGAAAATGAAGGTCATATACCTTCAGGGTTTGCCGAGAAGATTATTATGACAATGTGCTTTATTGAAGAAAATCTCGTCTCAATCAGACTGCATGGCGTCGAAAACACCAACAATGTACTTACCGATATCCCCTTGAGTAAAAAAGAAGATATTGTGTTAGCCTGCGGCAACGTTATTGATGATTTCGAATATCAACCTAATTCAATACTTCAAATTATTCGGTAAACATGATACCAAAACCTTTTAAGCAAATTACCCATTTCAATGAATTGCTTATTCCTAAAGAGCATATCAACAAAAGCAGGGAAATGAACAGGGAATTATGGAACCAATTAATGAGAATTAATTCGGCTTTCCCTAAAGTAACAATTACCGTTAAGCATCTGTTGGAGGATTTGGGTGGCGACTATTACTCAATTGATATGAAGCTAAAATGCAGAAATGCGGATGTACAAAAACACTTAGATACCGCTTATAGAAATCATATCCATTTACCGTATTTCAGAAAATCAGACACTCTATTTTTCTCTAAGCAAAGTAAGAGTTGAAAAGTACTAATCTCTACACCTGTCTGCGTGAATTTTCCACACTCTTATCCAGGGACTAACCATGTACTCAAGAAACTGCAGCATGTTTATCTGAAAATGAGCCCATAAATTAGCAATAGGGAGGGTATTTATGGATAAAGAGCTGTGCCGCTTTTACAAATGGTCTCTTGGTAACTACCATAAAAAAGCGGCTGGCATCGTGCATAGGCAAAAATGAACTGGACATTTTAGGGCTATACTCTTGGGAGTTGAATATTGTATTTTACTTTAAAAAATACATATGGCATCCGTAAAAGCTTTTCCTCGTTTTAACAAAACAAACCTGGAAGGTAAGACACCGGTTTACCTTCGCGTTACAAAAAATAGGAAATCAAAATACATAGCGTTAGACGTTTCTGTCCTCTCCGAGGACTGGAATAAGACAATCGGGAAAGTGAAATCCACAGCACATAATGCTTCCCAAATCAACGCCTACATTTCTTCAAAGGTAGCAGAGGCCGAAAGAATAGCACTTGAATTAGAAACTAAGTCTATTTCTGTCACCTCTTATGACATAAAGCACAAAATATTAGGCCGGGCTCCTGCTGATTTTTTTGAGTATGTAAAAAACAGGAAAGATATGATGGACCAGGAATACACCATAGGAACCCTCAGGAGATATAAATGCGTGGTAAACAAATTACGTTCATTCTACAAAAGAGACACTCTTTATTTCGATGACATCAACGTGACGCTGATCAGAGACTTTCAGCAATATCTTCTAACAGACTGTAAAAACCATGTGAATACAGCCAATGCTAATCTGAAAGCCATACGAAAACTATTGGTTGATGCTGTTGCAGAGGGGCTATTGCCTTTCGAGAAAAATCCATTCAATAAGATCAAATTAAAAGGGCAACCAACTCAAAGAACATTTTTACTAGATGACGAATTATTAAAAATAGAACAGCTCACCCTACCGGTCGACTCGCAACTTAATCACCATAGAAATCTCTATCTTTTCAGTGCATATGCATGCGGCATTCGTATTGCAGACCTGCTGATGATGCGCTGGAGGAATGTTTCCGGAGATAGGCTATGTTTTCAAATCCGTAAGAATAAAGAAACGCTGGGAATAAAGTTACCACCTAAAGCTTGCGAAATTCTAAACCATTACAGGAATATGGCACAGAACAAAAGTGGTGGAATACAAATATGTCCGGATTCATTCATTTTCCCTCTAGTCCATCTGGACCCCTGTGAAACGGACAGACATACAATCCATAATGCTATATCTTCAGCGACGTCTTATACCAATAAGGATTTGAAAAAGCTGAGAATTCTTGCAGGCTTGTCTAAACATATTTCTTTTCATTCAGCCCGGCACAGCTGGGCCGTACGGGCTTTGCAAAAAGGTATGCGGATTGAGTATGTTTCCAAACTCATGGGGCACGCATCAGTCAAGCACACTGAAGTGTATGCTCAGATCTTAGATAGTGAACTGGATAAAGCAATGGAAATTTTTAATTAGGCCGAATAGTTGATGTTTTACCTATGTTGTACCTTAAAGCAAAAACGCTTTGCAAGTTATTCACTTGCAAAGCGTTATATTCAATTTCCGTGATCCCGTTGGGGGGGGGGGTCATTTTTTATTTTAGAGGGCGCTAAAAATCAGCTATTTAGGCACTCTTCATCAAAACAGGGCACCACTTTGGGCACCAGTTATTTTGACAAGATTTGAGTCGATTAAAGAACTTATTACGTTATACCTGCAAAGATAAGGGATAACTTTGACACACAAAAATCTAGGCTGTGACGTTTAATTATTATCTTTCCCCGATACCTATTTGTGACATAAAGAAAGAATGTATAGTAGATCTATTCATACCTATTTCCTCATTTTTACCGTTTGAAATTCTATTCCAATCTCTTCAGTCTGAATAAAAGTTGCTGAATGGTTTCCTGCGCTTCATCGATAATAGACTGCGAAAATGATTCAGAGAATAAATCCTTTCTCTTATCTTCTACGTTTTTATAAAAAACTTCTATGTGCTTTATGTAATTTTTAGGCTTTATCGTTTCAGGTATGACTATATCTAAAGTACCATCCAGAGCGAAAGTAGTTTCTACCAATCGGTCTGTAATATCAACGAGTGAACCAATTGCCTGATCCAATGAGATATGTGCTTCATAGCTACCCTTACCTGTTATAGACCAATGAATTAATTTTAAAGAACTCCGAAAGGAAATCAGCTCCCCTAAAAAGGCAGCTACAGCGGTTTTATTTTGTTTAGTGTTAGCCATGATTTTGTAGTTTATCTATAAAAGTATTAAATTCAACCTTGCTGTTCAATTCCTATCTCATATAGCCTATTAGCACGTTACAGTTTTATATATTTTGCCGAAACGTTCGTAATATGATTGTTCCAGCGCTTCCCTGTGATTAGGATGTGCAATGCTAATAAGCAGGCAGGCACGTTGTTCCATATTACGGCCATATAGGTTCACAACACCATATTCCGTTGCTACATAGTGAACATGCCCTCTAGTGGTTACTACGCCAGCCCCCTGCTTTAAGAAAGGTACGATGCGTGATACTCCATGCTTAGTTACAGACGGCATGGCTATGATAGGCTTACCTCCTTGCGACAATGAGGCACCGCGCATAAAGTCCATTTGCCCGCCGATGCCGGAATATTGATAGGACCCAAGAGAATCAGCACAGACCTGGCCTGTCAGATCTATCTCGATGGCACTATTGATAGCCACCACTTTAGGGTTTCTGCGAATTACATCGCTATCATTGACAAATGCTACATCCATACAGTGTATATATGGATTATTATCTGCAAAGTCATACACTTTCCTGGTGCCTAATATGAAGCTGCTCACTATTTTCCCCGGATGAACCTTTTTATATTCGTTAGTAACTATCCCTTTTTGAACCAACGGTATCAGGCCATCCGAAAACATTTCGGTATGCACACCTAAACCTTTATGCCCGGTGAGTTGTTTAAGCACTGCATCAGGGATATTACCTATACCCATTTGTAACGTTGAGCCGTCTTCTATTAATTCTGCTACATGTCTGGCTATCTGCCCCGCAATCGTATCCGTTTCAGCACCATAATCAACTTCTGGTAGTGGACTATCTGCCCATACTATAGCAGCAAATTTGGAAGAATGAATAATACCGTCTCCCATAACCCTGGGCATTTGAGGATTAACCTGTGCAATTACAAGCGGAGCATTTTTCACTGCGCTCAATGCTGCATCTACCGATGTCCCTAAGGTACAATACCCATGTTGATCAGGCGGGGACACCTGCACAATAGCTACATCCAGCGGCAAAAAGCCGCTTGTAAATAAACCTGGTATTTCGCTAAGAAATACGGGTATATAACTTCCATGACTACCGTTTACCCATTCGCGTACATTGGCAGAAACAAATAGGGAGTTAAGATAAAAACTGTTCAAAACTTCCGCTCGGTTCCATTCTATATTACCATAGGTACTAATGGAAGTCAGCTCAATATTATTAATTTCGCCTGCCCTATCCAGTAATCTGCTCAGCAATAGTACTGGTGTAGCAGCACTGCCATGAACAAATACTCTGTCACCGCTCTTTACGAGCTTTACTGCATCTTCCGCCTTTTGATATTGTATGTCCAGCATTAATTGATGTTGGTGAATTAAAAAATTAATATGTTGCTAACTATGTACGATCATAATAGGGATGGGGGGATGAAGTACCATTTTCTTGGTAAGGCTTTTATGAAATATGTTCTCTAAGAAATTTCTTTCTTTTGGCAACAGTAATAAAAGATCTATATTATTTATTTGAACAAATTCTTCTAATCCTTGCTTTATATCATCATTCGTTGTGATCGAAATATTTGGATGGTACTGTTGTAGCCATATTTGCAGGAATTTGCTCTCGGCTAATACTTCTGGGTAGTGTTTTCCCTTATGCGAACTCACATATAGCACTTCAAGAGATGCTTTATATTCATTTAATAGTGCGTGGATACTATTCTTAGGAAGGGATTCTGATACTTCTTTCATATCACAGGCAAGACCTATTTTTTCAATAGCTTGATACTTGTAATCAGGTGGAACTACAATTACAGGATGATGAAGGTGTTTTGCAGCAGAAATGCTGAAGCTGCCAAGAAAGAATGCCTGGGTAGCACCGGCGCCACTGGTACCCATGATCATAGCAAATACATCATTTTGCATATTGATATTTGCAATCTCATCTAAAAAACTGCTTGTAGAACACTTGGTAGATATGGACAGGCTGCCCGCAGTATATTGTTCCAGTTTTGCCTTTAAATTCTTCAGGGATGAATTGGCTTCATCTAAAGCGATATCGTAACTATCAACAGGAATGGGCACTTCAGAAATCGTTAGCGGTAAAGGAAGCACATGTAACAGCATAACATTTGCCTGAATATGCCGAGCCATTGCGACTGCGTAATAGGCGGCATTCATAGAGGCCTCTGAAAAATCAGTTGGAACAATTATGGTATTCATATTCTAATTGTATTCTGAACGTAAAATTATTAGAATTACTCATCTTAATTTCTGATTTTCATCAACTGAAACAATGATATCTATCTCTTTTTCGCTGCAATAAGTAACAATTTACAGTTAAGATAATACTTGACGACATTTAGCAAGTATGGAATCATTAATATTAACCTGACTACATAGGTACCCTTAGGCATTAAAAGTAATGATAAAATACTTGTTGATATTTCTAATGAACATTTTAACCAATCAGGTATGAGTTCACGTTAAGTTGCTCGTCCAACGAGCAATATTCAAATTTCCCATATGAAGCTTATTAAGTTGCTTCGGGATTTGTTACCTGTTCCAAGCAGTTTTTTGTACTTTCATGTTAGCTACACTCTTAATTATTAAACCTATGGGCAGACTTGAAAATAAAATAGCTATTGTAACCGGAGCTGCCGGTGGTATGGGTAAAGCAATAGCACTATTATTTGCAACTGAAGGCGCCAAAGTAATAGCAACTGACGTTCAGGAAGAAAAATTGAAGTCATGGGTAATCCAGGCTCACAGTGAAGGACTCATGATTGACTACGTTATTCATAATGTTATTTCAGAAAGCAATTGGAATTGCGTCATTGACAAGACAATATCATTATATGGTGGTCTGCATATTCTTATTAATAATGCAGGAGTTTATCCTCCAGGCGCTACAACGGAATCTACCTCCGGTGCGGATTGGCAGAAGATTATTGATATTAACCTTACCGGGCCATTCCTCGGTTCCAAATTATGTATCCCGCACATGAGACGTGCAGGTTCCGGGGCCATTGTGAACATTTCGTCCATAGCAGGATTAGTTGGCGGTAATGGCCCGGCATATACCGCTTCAAAAGGTGCATTACGATTGCTTACTAAAGATCAGGCTGTCGAATTTGCAAAAGACAATATTCGTGTTAACAGTATTCATCCCGGTGGTGTATTAACGCCTATGACGGAGTTTCTGGCATCTTCTGAAGACTCAAAGGAAATAATAAAGAACATGTGTCCTATGGGCAGGATAGGAGATGTAATGGAGATTGCATATGCTGCACTCTATCTGGCCTCTGATGAATCATCTTATACAACTGGAGCAGAGCTGGTGATCGATGGTGGACTTACCGCACGATAAGCGAACCCAATTTAAACAGTGCCAGGAATTATGCCAACAGATCATTTTTCAGACCAGCCTTTAAATGACCTTGCCTCACAGCTTAAGTCTTCATTAGATACAGGACTGAATGTCGATACGGCGAAAGAGCGCCTTTCTGAACAAAAAGGGACCTCCACTCCCACTTCGCGCTTCCGGCGTGAAATGAAATTGTTTATACATCAGTTTACCAGTCCACTTGTGCTATTGTTAGTTATAGCAGTTATTCTTTCAGCCATTTTAGGAGAAACGACTGATACGCTTATCATACTCGGTATTTTATTAGTCACCGGCTTATTAGGCTTCTGGCAGGAGTTAAATGCAGGACGTGCAGTTGAGCAACTACAAAAGATGATACGCCTGCAATGTACCATTGTACGTGGCGGACAACAACAGGAAATCGATACTAACGATGTAGTGCCAGGTGATGTGCTTTTATTTAAAGCAGGAGACATTATACCAGCCGATTGCAGACTGATAGATAACAATGAGCTGCATGTAAACGAAAGTAGTATTACTGGTGAATCCTACCCGGTAGAAAAAGTTCCTGGACAGGTTGCTGGAGATGCACCTATAGCCGAAAAAACAAATTGTCTTTGGCAAGGCACGAGCGTAGTAAGTGGTACGGGTAAAGCAATAGCCGTCAATACGGGAAGTAATACGGTATTCGGGCAAATGGCGCATAGCCTCACAAAGACAGCCGAAACAGCTTTTGAAACTGGCATCAAAAAGTTTGGCTATTTTCTGATGCAGATTACAATTGTCCTATCTATAGCCATTCTTGCGGTAAACCTTTACTTTCATAACCCATTATTTGATTCCATTCTGTTTGCTTTGGCTATTGCTGTGGGTATGGCTCCGGAGTTACTCCCTGCTATCATGACCTTTGCGATGTCAGCGGGGGCTAAAAGAATGCTTGCAAAAAAGGTGATTGTAAAGAAGCTTTCTTCCATTTTCAATTTTGGAGAGGTAGATATACTTTGTACTGATAAAACGGGAACAATTACTGAAGGTGCTATTAAAGTAAAAGAGATCGTCGATTCTACAGGCAAACCCAATGCGGAGGTACAGCTATATGCCTGCCTGAATGCAAACTTGCAAAATGGCTTTCTGAACCCTATAGATGCAGCTATTCAACAGGTACAACAGGATATCTCCGGATTTGAAAAAACGGATGAGGTGCCTTATGATTTTATCAGAAAACGTTTGAGTATAGCTGTCAGATACAAGGGCAAAAACCTGCTGATCACAAAAGGCGCCGTTGACAATATACTCTCGTTATGCATATACCAAAAAGAAGAAAGCGGAACAGTCATTCCCATTGACCGTAACCGTATTCAAGCATTTTACGCTAATTACTGCAGCAGCGGTTTTCGGTTGATAGGTTTGGCTTATAAAGAGATCAACAATGCCCAAACATCGAAGGAAGATGAATCGGAAATGATATTTTTAGGTTTTGTTGTCTTAGAAGATCCGCTGAAAGAAAATATTAAAGAATCCCTAGCACGTTTGCGCGAACTGACTATCGGTGTGAAAATTATTACAGGCGATAACCAATTTGTTGCGGGATATGTCGCCAGGGAGCTGGGTATAGAAACATCTAGGATTATTACAGGAAAAGACCTCAACAACATGTCACCGGAAGCGTTGGTCGTGCAGGCGGCCTATACTGATATTTTTGCCGAGGTCGAACCATACCAGAAAGAACGTATTATAAAGTCATTACAGAAGTCTCATCACACGGTAGCTTATATAGGTGATGGTATTAATGATGTTGCAGCCATACACACCGCAGATACAGGCATCTCCACCAACAATGCCGTAGATGTGGCCCGTGAAGCGGCTGATTTCGTATTGCTGGAAAAGGATCTATCGGTGCTTGCAGATGGGGTTATAGAAGGACGTAAAACATTTGCCAACTCCTTAAAGTATATTTTCATCACAACAGGTGCAACATTTGGGAATATGCTTAGTGTCGCGGGCGCATCCCGGTTGCTGCCGTTCCTACCTATGCTACCCAAACAGATATTGCTTACCAATTTCCTAACAGACCTCCCTTTTCTTGCAGTCTCTTCGGACAATGTAGATACAGATCAGGTTAAGCGACCTGGTAAATGGGACATGAAGATGATCAGGAGTTTTATGGTGGCATTTGGATTGCATAGTTCCTTTTTTGATTTTCTGACTTTCTATGTGCTCTATTATTACTATCATCTGCAAAACAGTTCTTTTCAAACCGGCTGGTTTGTAGAATCGGTAATGACGGAATTATTTATACTCTTCATTATGCGTACGCGTAAATCATTTCTTAAAAGTGTGCCTGGTAAGTGGTTGTTGATATTGGGCAGTATATGTTTACTGGGTACTGTATGGCTGCCTGTATCGCCGTTTGCATCAGGTTTAGGACTAGTAACCCTTGATCTGATACAAGTATGCGTTATTGCCGTTATTATTTTGTGTTATATTATCACTGCAGACTTGTTGAAACGTATATTTTTCAGATGGTATGGTAGCACCTCATTAAAATAATTGTAGTTTTATATCAGGTTCTGGGATTCATAAATTATAGTAAAAGCGGTTTATTATTCTACAATGGCTATGCTGTTTATCTGCATTGTGTTTAATGCTTACTCCCAGCTCGTGCTTCACCACATTCTGATGTTCTTAAAGCCTGTGAACATTATAGCACCCTTCGTGGTCTTGTTTTATTTGTCTACTGTCATCCCAACGAGAGGAAAACCAAAAACGGCGCAATGAAACGGAACTATTGGAATTACAGATTTATATAAACCACTAGTAAGTGATTGTTATCCCGGCACCTAATCCCATGTCACTGTCAAAGTGCGTAGATGCTGATAGATATTTGTTCAAAATGTATCTAAATCCTGCCATGTATTCTTTGTCCGTATTTATCATGATGCTGAAGCGCAGCCGTTTGGTAACCGGAATATCTTCCCTGCTTAACTGGAACCGAAACTTGCCGTCACCATCGATCCTGGCATCGGCAATAAATAACATGGGCAAAGTATAGGCCACGCCGGCTACGACCGTTTTGCGGTTTTCTTTATTACTTATCTGACCGAACATGTTCTTCTTGTCACTACCGAAAAGGTTCTTCTCATTTGGGTTGGGTCTTTTATAGTGATAGTCAAATCCTATATACGGATACCACCATTGCATACGTCCGAGATAACGCCCAACCATAGTTTCACTTTCATAGCCCTTCTCATCATTATAGCCTAAATGCCAAAGTGTATTTGCTTTCCATCGGGTCTGAGCAAGTACAACCTCTCCGTCACTACCATTACTTTCTATACCAACCGTTGCCATCAAACGCGCCATCCTGTCATCAGCAAACAATCTGCGTTGTGCAAGCTTTGGATCAGGTATTTCGGGATTGGGTGGCGAATTTTCATAACTGAACACCCTTCCCATACCGCTCATCATATGATACAGAATATGACAATGGAAAAACCAGTCACCCCCGTTTTCGGATGCTGCAAATTCTATTGTATCGGTTTCCATCGGCATCATATCCAACACGTTTTTCATTGGCGCATACTCGCCTTGCCCGTTCAATACCCTGAAATCATGTCCATGCAAGTGCATCGGGTGCCGCATCATGGAATTATTATAAAGAATGATTCTTAAGTTCTCTCCTTTTTTGATTAATATTTTATCGCTTTCCGACACCGTTTGATTATCCAGCGTCCATACATAGCGGTTCATGTTACCTGTTAAATTGAATTTTAATTCTTTTAAAGGCCCCTTCGGCAACGTGGTTTTTTCCGGTGACCGCAACATCGTATAATTAAGGGTCACGATGTCCCGAGTTTCGCCACTCATATCCATCCCTGCCATGCCTTGATTGTCCGCCGCCTGCCTCTCACCTTCGCTCTTCATTGTGGTACCTATTGTATCATTATCTACAGGCTTTTCGGGGCCGGTAATTTCCGGGTACATGACAGTGTTCATATCCATGATCTGATTGTGCATTTCCATGCCCTCCATTTTCACCAGGTTACCTTTCATATCCATCATGTCATTCATCATTTTCATCCCTGCGAAATACTTAAGTCGAGGCATCCTGGCCGCTGGTACTTTTTCACCATCGCCCAACCAAAGTGAAGTGGACTTGGTACGATCTTCAGGTGTCACCAGAAATTCATAGCTTTTATTTTCGGGTACAGTTACGATGACATCATACGTTTCAGAAACGGCTATTATCAAACGGTCAACTTCAACCGGTACAACATCATTGCCGTCTGTTGCAACAACAGTGATCTTACCACCTGAATAGCTCAACCAGAAATAATCTGATGCGCCGCTGTTCATTATGCGTAACCTAACCTTATCTCCTGCTTTAAATTGAGGTTGTTCATACGGATTCATACCGTTCAACAGGAATTTATCATAGTAAACATCACTAACGTCCATGGCAGTCATTCGCTTCCACTCATTGGTTACTTTCGTTTTAAAATGTCCGCTTACAATTGCTTCCGAGTAGCTTTGCGTTGAGCCCTTTTTTATTGCAAACCAATCCGTAGCATTATGCAGGCTACGGTCTATTTCTTTGGGATTCATATCCGCCCATTCACTTATAACAAGCGGGATCGTCGGCATATCCCATTCCTTTCTTTTATTGATTATAAATGCACCATACATGCCGATTTGTTCCTGTAATTTGGTATGACTATGGTACCAATGCGTTCCATGCTGCCTGATGGGGAACCTGTATAAATGTGTAGAATGCGGCTTAATCGGCATCTGGGTAAGATTGGGCACGCCATCGTACTGATTTGGTAAAAACAGTCCATGCCAATGTAATGATGTTTCTTCATCGAGGCCATTATGTACGTAGATCTCTGCGGTGTCACCTTCTGTGAAAGTAAGTGTAGGCATAGGGATTTGCCCATTTACAGCTATAGCCCGCTTACGTTTCTTACCAAATATTACTGTCGTGTCGGTAACATACAGATCATAACGAACGGTATGGGGAGGTGTATTATTGGTAATTGTATTGATGTGTCCAAGATTTGCCTTCGGCAGCTCCATTCCGGACATATTGCCCATTACTTTTGAACTGTCGTCCATCTGCTTAGCACCACCCTGATCGCCGGAAGTCAATTTGGGCTTTTCTGTCACCAGTCTCATGCCACATTTCGGACAATTACCTGGCTTTGCAGCATGTATCTCTGGGTGCGTGGGGCAGGTATAGGTTACGGCCTGATCATCGGCGGAAGGTGTATGTTCCGTGGTGCTTTTGTTTTGCGCCGCATTCTGATTGTAATCTCTGACTTTAGGCTTTGGGGCAGCAGCGTCTTTAGTCTTTTCTTTAACCAGTTTCATGCCACATTTGGGACAATTTCCCGGTTTCGCAGCGTGGATTTCAGGGTGCATGGGACAAGTGTAGCTGACGCTTTGTGTATTTTTATTGCCCTTGTCTTTACTCATATCCATCCCTTTCATGTCCTGTGCCTGTGTGTATAAGCAAAGGAGGAGCAATAAACCTGATACCGTTAGCTTTTTCATTGAATTAGTTTTAAACCGTTTTAGCTATTTTTTCCATAACTGAATGATCCGACCCGAATTTGCAGATGGCATCACAATGTGAACGCAAATCCGAAAACAGAATGTACCTGATATTTATTTTTGAACGCCTGATCACGGGTCTGTTCAGTTGCAGCACCACGTCTTTTTCCCTGCTGTCCGGTATAATGATGTAGAATACCTTATCACCATCACCAAGACTAAAATGCAGGTCTGACAATCTTAGAATCCCGGAATAAATACTGGTGCTTTTTTCCACCTCGAAAGCGCCAATGATATTATTCGTTCCTTTTGCGAACCACAGCACATCGATTAAACGGATGGTATTTTGCGTGTCTTTATCGGTGGGTAATTCAGGGAAGCCGTTTAGAGACATAAAAGAGAAAAGCTGGCCATTAAATGCCTTGCTTTTATCATTACTTGCGGGCGTCACATCGTAACCTAGTGATGCACCAATTTTTAGCAGGTGGTACTGCATTTCTGTGTGCAGGTTCTCTTCCAGTTTTTCACCAACAATCTCTTTCTGTCGCTTCTCAATATTCTTTTCAAAATTCTTACGCTCGGATTCACTCAGGTACTCATCATTGCCAATCAACATTTTTTGTGTGCCAATTTCAAAACATAAACCTGCAATTGCGCCCAGATCATTGGATAGTTCTGCCTTATGCTTTGTATTTGTTTCGATCAATACCTCCCTTATTTTAAGGTATTCGCTCCAACTGCCTAGCTTCTTTTTGTCTCTGAATAGGAAATTAAAGCCATTGAGAATAGCGGTATTGAACGGTGGGAAAAAGGTGGGATGCAGGAAATACAGGATACTTGCCACAGCGGGGCCCAGGCCTTTTATTTTCAACTCATCCAATTTGACAACTTCCTTTAGGACCTGCTCTTCTGTTTTAGCATTGATGCAGGTTTCGAGGAATTGTCCGAAAGCGATTTTATTAGCCTGGTTTTCGTAAATATCCGGGATGCGTAATTTGGGCTTCCAGTAAAATGGATGAGCAACCCCTACAAAGACCTGTTTTTGTTCTGCAATGCAATTCAAAACAAACTCCAGGCTGCTGCCCTTGAAATCATTAGGGAACGTCCTGTTTTTAATATCCTCAATTACCTGTAATACGCCACGCCTGATGGTACGAAAGGCTTTCAATCGTTCATCATTGGCAATAAACCAGGTATTATACACGCTTTCCGTGTCTGTTTTATATTGCGCTATTATCTGGGAGAGATGCTGCATGGTTACTTCAGGTTGACTTTTTTACTTTGAGCATACTGGCATTGATGGCAACCACCACTGTACTTACGGTCATTAAAACGGCACCGGCAGCGGGGCTTAATAAAATGCCTTGTTTATACAATATACCCGCAGCCAGTGGAAGCGCAATTACGTTGTAGCCAGTTGCCCAGATCAAATTCTGTATCATTTTGCGATAGGTAGCTTTGCCAAACAATATTAAGCTGACTACATCTTTAGGGTTGCTGTTTACTAAAACGATCCCCGCAGTTTCAGCAGCAATATCGCTACCGCTGCCTACCGCAATACCAATATCGGCAACTGCCAATGCCGGCGCATCATTCACACCATCACCAGTCATGGCTACAAACTCGCCTTTACTTTGCAGCTCTTTTATTTTTTCCAGTTTCTGATGTGGCAATACTTCGGCGATGAAGCTGTCCATTCCCAATGTTGCACTGACGCTCTTTGCTACTTTTGCGTTATCGCCTGTAAGTAAAATGGATTTGATATGATTTTCTTTCAGGGTCTTGATTGCACTGAATGATTCCGTTCTGATTTCATCCGACAAAGCAATGTAGCCTGCAAGGTGGTCATCAACGATTATAAACACAACGGTTTCAGTATCATTGGCAGTGAAGCCCGCAGGAATGGACAAACTGCTGACCTTTAAATATCCTGGACTGACAACACGTACCATTTTACCTTCTACAGTAGCTTCCACACCTTTACCGGTGATTGCCTGGAAGTTCTCCGCTGCCGGAATGGTGACAGACAGATCCTTAGCTTTTTGAAGGATGCCTGTTGCAATAGGGTGTTCTGATTGCTGTTCCAGCGCTGATGCCAGTCGAACAACCTCTTTTTCAGTAATACCTTGCTGTAATGCTACAATTTTTGACACCTCAAATTTACCTACCGTCAATGTGCCGGTTTTATCAAATACAATGGTGCTTATCTTACGTGCATTTTCAAAGGCTGTCCTGTTCTTGATCAGTAATCCATTCTTGGCGGATAAGGCCGTTGATTTTGCAACCACCAGTGGAACTGCCAGACCAAGCGCATGCGGACAACAGATAACAATGACCGTTACCATTCGCTCCATAGCGAAAGCCAGGGACTGGCCGGTAAAATACCAATATAAAAATGTACCGACCCCGGTGACCAGCGCAATGACCGTCAGCCATCTTGCGGCAGTATCGGCCAGCAACTGCGTTTTTGATTTTGATTTTTGCGCATCATCTACCAGCTTAACGACCTGAGACAGATAAGAATCTTTCGCGGTATGGGATACCGTGACCTTTATCGAGCCATTCCCATTTATTGATCCAGCAATGACCTTGTCACCCTTTATTTTTTGTACCGGTTTTGATTCACCAGTAAGCATACTTTCATTGAGATAACTGTCTCCTTCCAGTATTATACCGTCTGCAGCCACCTTTTCGCCAGGCTTTACGAGGATAATATCATTTTCTTTCAGCGTATCTGTTTTTACATCGTGTACCATGCCTGGCATAACCATATGTGCCTCGGCAGGCATTAATTGCACTAACAATTCCAATTCTTTCGATGCGCCTGCGACAGATTTCATTTCTATCCAATGCCCCAAAAGCATAATAAGGATCAGGGTGGCCAGCTCCCAAAAAAAGTCCATTCCTTCCAACCCAAACACTATTGCCACACTATATGCGTAAGCTACAGTTATGGCAAATCCAATCAGGAACATCATACCTGGATTCTTTGATTTCACTTCGTCTGCCAGGCCTTTAAGGAATGGCCAGCCGCCATAAAAAAAGACAATACTCGATAGGGCGAACAGGATGTACTGTGCACCAGGGAATTGCCATTGTACGCCCATGAAGTGCTGTATCATAGTGGACAGGAGCATTATGGGGACTGTTAGCACCAATACCACATAAAACCTTTTTCTGAAATCAGCGATCATCATCGCATGGTGGTCATGGCCAGCCATGCCCATCCTGGGGTTAACACTATGATGCATGTGCCCCATATCGTGACCTGCATGGCTGTTGTTTCCTTTGTGTTGATCTTCCATAACGAGATTTTTTTATTTACAGCAATCCTTTTTCCGAATGAAAATTGCCTTAAATATTCTGATTAGTATTTGTTTGAATCTGTGCATGTGTCTTAGTTGATAGCGGTAAAGCTGTCTGCCATTTTGTTCATCCAATTTTCTATCAACAATTTTTCTTCCTTACTTAACCGGGCCTTTTGATGCATTAGTTTGTAAGAAGCTACCGGCATAGCACCCTCTTTAACCTGGTTGGCAATTCCTTTGAATTTATTGATCTGCCTTCTTTTACTATATGATCCGAACACGCTGAAATTCAGTTGTTCTTTCCCCTTACTAATATGATTGGCCATTATCCAGCCTGTGGGTTGAATATTTGCATACCAAGGGTAGTCTGTATTATTGCTATGGCAATCGTAACAGGCATTTTTTAAAATAATTTCGATATTGCCCGGCACCTCGTAAATGCTTGCAAATTCTTTAGATTCAACCTGCCCGCTTTCGTTACGGGCAGGTTGAATCAGTTGCAAGATTATCAATACAACAAGCAATAGCGATACTATCTTTCTTGTACTACTCATTTAAGCTCTTCTTTTACCTCTCCGCATTCCGGCATTTCCTTTCCGAAATAGGGGTTTTTTATGTCTTTGGTTTCACTCAGCCAAAAAGCACCTTTCTGATCAAAAGCCATGGGGCAGAAATCCTTGTAGAGGGTGGTGCCTGCGCCAAAAGCTTTGACCAAATCATATATGTCCTTGCTCAACATTTCAAAATGTTCTCTCTGGTGAGCAATTTTACCTGCGTTTGCGTTGATGTGTTCTGCATTCTCTTTAATATCGTCGGCAACTGACATATACGCTTTGTGTTTAGCTTCATCCATTTGGTTCATATCGACCGACTGCATGGCAGTCAAAATATCACTTCCTGCCGTTGCCGCTGCATTTCCATCATCAGTAGCCAGTGCATTTTTCAAATGCAGGTAGCCATCTATAATTCCTTTAATAGAGGATGCTGCTACCGGAACAGTAGCGGCAGATGAACTGGTGACACTGCTGTCCTTAACGGTAGTGGATTCAGCGGTCTTTTCCGAACTGTTATTATTGCAGGCCGTAAATAGCGCCAGCACTGACGTTGCACTTAAAAGGATTCTTTTCATTTTTTTGAAGTTTGTGCGTTATTAAATTATTGGATTGTTTCTGTTGTTTTACCACAGGTCAGCATTTGTTTTCCATAGTAAGGGTTTTTAATGTTTGTCTCCCCGCTGACCCAATAGACCTTCTTCATAGGGCAATATTGTTTATAAACCGGTTGATCGAAATGGCCGAACGATTTCAGAAGTTCCCACATATTGCCTGAGAGGGAGGCGAATACGGATCTTTGTTCTTCAACCGCCTTTGACACGGCTATCTTTTGGGCTTCATCAGCCAGCTTTGGTTTTAAAGCCATAAAAGCTGCGCGTTCCTTTTCATTAAACGCGCTTTGGTCTACTGTCTTTAAGGCTTCATGAAAAGAGGTAGCCTTTGCGGATGCCTGAATGCCGGAGCCGTTAACAAGGGCATCCTTAATGCCATAATAGGCACCCAACAGTTGGTCTGCTGATATTTTAACGGATTGTTCCTGTTGTTGGGGAACGTCCGCATTTTTCGTTTGTGCCGATGCAATAACGGCAAAAATGCAAAGAAGTACTACGATGATATTTTTTTTCATTATTCTGTTTTTTGCGTTTTAAATGAGATTGACTTATTTGAAAGTGTTGAATAACAGATGTTCAATCCTTATCAGGAAGCCGTTTGGCGCCGTGCGTAGCATGTTGTTGTATAATTCCCTTTTATACCCTACATCCACCCTGAATTGGCTGTTAAATATAAATTGCATGGAAACCGTCGCATCCAGATATGTTTTCCTGTTCTCGGGAAGGTACTGCCCCAGTAACTCTACCATGACATTGAGGTTCATTTGTCCGTAATCCGTGTAGTCTTTGGGCAACACCAGCCTTCCTGTTGACAAGGCATAATTGATTGCTTTGTTTGCCTGCAATTGAGGGAATTCGTTGCCACCGGCATTGTTAGTAGCCTGTTCGTAACTGATCGTCGCAGAGATCGCTTGTTTGTGCAGCAGTTGCGTTGCGATAATGCCGCCTTCAAAACCCGAATTATGCCCATTGGTTTCTATCTCGTCCTGGTGGATGTCGCTATTGTTAACTGCAATTCTACCCAATGCGGCCATCCTGAAATGGCGATATACACGGTCTTTACTAAAGAATCGGTATTTAACATACAACGCGCCTCCTTCAGCCGAAAAACTTTTGTTACGGTTACTCGCAAAACCTTCTACGTGTATCATAAGCCTTCTGTTCACCCCCCACATCAACTCGGGGATAAGGTGATAGTTAATTGAACTGTTCCGCTGATCCTCCATAATCCAGTTGCCAATTCTGATGCCTATAGATTTAGCGGGCATATTGCTGGCCGGTTCGGTAAAGACAAATAGCTCCTGTCCATTGGCATGGTTCGTACTTATTGCTATAGCACCTACCAGAAATAACTTTCTAAAGAAAAATTCCATATTCAGCGGTTATTATAAAATCACGTGGTACACATTCTCTTTAGACGTTTGCATGGCAATTTCTTTAGCATATTTCTTATGCTCATTTGCAGGCAGGTAATTTTTATCTACCACTGTAAAAGTCTGTGTACCCTCGATAGTTTGCCTCGGTGTCCTGACGAAAAGGTAAGTACCGCCTTGCAGTGATATGGGGGAGTCAGGTCCGACCGCTGTTTTGGTGAAGTTCGCTGTTACTTTCAGTGATGCTACAGAGAAGCCTGCATTTTCCACGGCTTTTCTTATGGCATCTAATGATACATTTTTGCCCTCTCTAAATGTGATGCGATAGCTTGAGTTTTTGATATCAACATCTATGTCCTGGATATCAGGGATTTTTGTAAGTGATTTATAAATGGCCTTGCTGCACATACTACATGTCAAACCGCTGGCCGTAAGGCTTACGGATTTAATTTGTGCAAAAGAAGACACCGAAATGATCATGGCAATTACAAAAAGGAGTTTTTTCATTTTTAAGAATTTTTATCGTTTGATAATGCTTTTTTACTTTTTAATAACGGACATCACTTCACCACATTCCAGCATTTTATTGCCGTAATATGGATTTCGTATTACAGGTTGGTCACTAAGCCAGCTTGCCCCTTTATTGTCAAATGCCATAGAGCAATGGGTTTCATATACCGGCTTATTACTTCCGAACGATTTTAAAAGGTCGAATACATGCGTGGACAAGGGTTCAAACGATATCCGTTGCTGTTCAATATTTTTGCTGTTAACAATCTTGTTCGCACTTTCCCTGATCGCAGATATATGCGTTTCGTACGCCTGCTTTTGGTTTTCCGGCATTGTACTGTCTTTAAAATCGCTCAGCACTGTATTCAGCTCATTGGCGGCAACAGATGCTTTTGAGAACTGATCTGCGGCAAGCGCGGATTGCACCTGCAGGTAACTATTGTAAATACCGTCAATTTGTTTTGTGAGTAACTGATCGGCATTAGTGATAGACGGTTTTATGATGGCAACATCGTCCATATTAATAGCCGAAGTTGCATCCTGAGCTGTCTCGTTATTTTTATTATTCCCGTTCCCACAGGAAGCACTAATCAGTATTATCGTTGCTGATAGTGCGGCTTTGATTGAGAAGTTCATTAAGAAAATAATTTTATTGTTAGGTAATCCATGCACCGGTAATTCCTTCCTGTGGAATTACCGGAAAAGAAAAAAGCAACGTGAGTAATATTTCAGGCAGCGTATGCCATAGAAATATTCCTATCGTTGCAGCAACAATAAAATGGTATCAGACACGGAAATTCCGTAAGCTTATGTAGAGGGGACAATGCGGCACCCGCCGGGGTGGAGCATTTGCCTTTGCAGCAGGATTTTTATAGGCTGTAGCAAGATATACCTCTTGCGGGAAACTAGTCAGTGGGATGATTACAAATTCACTAAAGCCGGCCTTTAAGATAAGCAGTTTTGCCAAATGCTGGTCATTGGCACTTTTAAACAGCTTGTGCTCATCTTTGCAACATCCATTTTTTGAAGAGGTCTTCTTCATCCCGCAATGAGAACAATGATGTTGGTCATCCGGCTCAATAAAGCTCGCACTAACTATTCTGCCCATACAATAATGAATATGCATGGTAATACCTATGCTAAGGCACAGGTAAGAGACGGCTATCATTATCGTTAAGAGGCGCTTCATGTATTGCAAAATTAAAAGATTATCTAAACCACAGTATAAAAACGAGAAAATTTGATTTTAAAGCTGCTATATATTTTAGCGAATTAACAGATCGCACACACATGTAATTGTATTTAATTTATAGGATGATTGTGTCCTATGAGGCTAAGCTCCTTATCCAATCCACTAATCTTATAGCTTGTCTATTCTAACTCTTATAACCTACTCAGCTTATAATCTTTGACTTGCATCTCGACACTTTATCAGGAATGTCGCTAACGCTTTTTGAAGACAAAACTTGCTGGCAAGCAATTCATCTACAATTCATTATCACATTTAGTGTCATTTTCATAACATTCAAGATTATCAAATGTAACCTTCGCAATATTTGACAATGCTGTATCTGTCAAAAAAGCCTGGTGACTTGTAATTATAACGTTATTGAATGTCATAAGTCTTGCAATAATATCATCCTGCAAAATATCTTCAGAATGATCTTCAAAAAAAAGACCTTTTTCTTCTTCATAAACATCTAGTCCCAAATAGCCAATTTGCCCGGTTTTAAGAGCCTCTAACACATCGGTCGTGCTAACCAAGGCACCTCTACTGGTGTTTATCAGCATGACCCCTCTTTTCATTTTCCTGATACAGTCTTTATTGATCAAATGTAATGTTTCAGGCATCAGGGGAACGTGAAGGGAGATAATATCGGATTCTTTACATAATGTGTCACAATCCGTATAGATAGCACCATATTTATCGTGCAGTTCAACGTTTTCAGACTTATCATGAAGAAGAATCCTGCATCCAAGGCCATTTATTATTTTAGCTACAACGCTTCCTATTTTTCCTGTACCGATAATACCTACTGTTTTCATATACATGTCGAATCCCACTAATCCATCCAATGAAAAATTTTGATCCATTACCCTATTATGGGCACGTATCAATTTACGGTTTAACGCGAGCATCAGAGCGACTGTATGTTCTGCTACGGCATGAGGAGAATATTCGGGTACACGAGCTATTTTAATCTTAAGCCTTTTGGCTGCTGCAAGATCGACATGATTATAGCCTGCCGAACGTAGTGCAAGAAATTTAACACCTGATTTAGCCAGTATTTGGAGTGTCAGAGCGCATGCAGTATCGGTCACAAAAATAGAAACAGCATCATAGCCCTGAGCTAAGGAAGCTGTTTCGAAAGAAAGGGTTGTACTGATATATTTTACATCATATTTCCCATTGAATACATGTTCAAGATATTTCTTTTCAAATTTGTGGGTACTAAACACAGCTATTTTCATCAATGATGATTTTAGTCTTTTATCATGTGCAATCCAGGGTCTGCCAACTGCTGGCATTTCCTACCTCCTTGTTTGCAGAAGCACAGCTTCAGCCGCATTTATATTTCTAATTCCGGCTATCAGAGCATCTGGATTAAATGCAATACTATCGATCCCATTTTCAACAAGAAATTGGGCATATTCAGGAAAGTCACTTGGAGCCTGGCCACATAAACCTGTGTGTGTTCCTGTTTTCTTTGCCTTCTCCAAAGTCATTGCAATTAGCTGCATTACCGCTGGATTAAAAGGATCGAATGTTTCGCTTAATAATTCAGAATCCCTGTCAGCACCTAATGTTAGTTGAGTAAGGTCATTAGAGCCAATGGAAAACCCATCGAAATATTTTGCGAATTCCTCGGCTAATAACGCGTTGCTTGGTATTTCAATCATACAGTATAACTCTAGTCCATTTTTACCCTTCTTTAAACCAAATTCGTTCATCACTTCAATTACCTTTTGTGCTTCAGTCACAGTACGGCAGAAAGGGATCATCAGTTTTATATTAGTAAATCCCATTTCTTCATGTACTAGTTTCATCGCTTTACATTCCATTTCGAAACCTTCCTTATACAAGGGATGATAGTATCGCGAAGCTCCTCTAAAGCCAATCATCGGATTTTCTTCATTGGGCTCAAACAATTTTCCACCAAGAAGATTAGCATATTCGTTTGATTTAAAATCGCTCATACGAACAATTACATCCTTCGGATAAAAAGCCGCAGCAATCTTAGCTGTTGCTTCTGCCAGCTTTTTTATGAAGTATTGCTGTTTGTCCGGGTACTGTAGGGTGAGTTTTTCAATTTTACCCTTCATTGATTCATCTTTTAGTTCCGCAAAATGACGAAGGGCCATCGGGTGAATACCGATGACACTGCTTATAATAAATTCCATTCGCATTAAGCCAACCCCATCGTTGGGTAAAGAAGAGTAACGAAACGCCTCATCCGGATGGGCAAGGATGAGCATAGCCTTCGTATCTGGTTTAGGAATCGTGGAAATATCAATTTCATTTTCAGACCATTTCAATATGCCTTTATAAACTGTGCCCATACCATCTCCTGCGACTGAGACGGTAATTACATCTCCATCTTCTATTTTTTGTGTTCCGTTGCCGGTCCCAACGATTGCTATTGCACCGAGCTCCCGCGCAACGATAGCGGCATGAGAAGTTCTCCCACCCTGATCTGTTATTATAGCTGTCGCTTTTTTTAAAACAGGATCCCAATCAGGGTCAGTGCGCTCAGTTACCAATATTTCTCCCTCCTTTAATTTCGAAATTTCTGAAGGCGAATGAAGTATCCTCGCTTTGCCGGACGCAATGCGGTTTCCAAGACCAGCGCCAACACAAAGGACTTCGCTCTTTTCCAGTAAAGTATACTGCCTGAATAAGTTTTCACTTCTATTACTGTGGACTGTTTCCGGTCTGGCTTGTACAATATATAAATTACCATTTATGCCGTCTTTCGCCCATTCAATATCCATGTGTTGACTGTAATGTTCCTGTATTTTACCAGCCCATTCTGCTAATTGGATAATCTCGTTATCGTTTAAAACTAAATTCCTTTGTTTATCTACTGAAGTGTCTAAATTAATGACCGCATCTTCAGGTCGTAAAATCTCATCTGTATGTTTGGTCGAGTAAACCATTGTTTTAAGCTTACTGCCTAACTTATGAGAAATAATTGGTTGGGTAACTTTCCCCAATAAAGGCTTAAAAACAAGAAATTCATCGGTATTTACGTTTCCCTGCACCACATTTTCACCTAACCCCCATGCACCTGAAATTAAAACCACATTCCTAAATCCGGTATCAGGATCCATTGTAAACATTACGCCCGAACTAGCTAAATCAGAACGAACCATTACTTGCACTCCAATTGACAAAGCAACCTGGTTATGATCAAAATGATTATCAACCCTGTATTTTATTGCTCTGTCTGTGAAAAGCGAAGCGTAACAGCGCTGGCATGCTTTAATTAAATTTTCCTCACCTCGCACATTCAAAAATGTTTCCTGTTGCCCAGCGAAACTGGCATTGGGTAAATCTTCTGCTGTTGCACTACTTCGAACCGCAAGTGATACTGTACTGTCCGTTCTTTCTTGTAATTGTTTGTAAGCAGCTATAATCTCGTCTCTTAATTCATCAGGAATTGTGGCTTCGAGCAAAAGTTTTCTTGCGTTTAAGCCAATTTCACGCAAATTTTCAAAGGCTTTGGTATCAAGTCGTGCAAGCAGGTTACTTAGCTTTGGTCTGATATTATTACTATTCAGGAAATTCCAGTATCCATCAGATGTTACTGCAAAGCCGTCCGGTATATTAATGCCTTTTTGAGTAAGCATGCTAAACATTTCACCGAGAGAAGCATTCTTACCGCCTACCATCGGGATATCTTCTATTCTGAGTTCAGAAAAGTTCTTTATTAATTTCATATAGGCCGTTGTATTGAATAGTTAATTAATCTTTCTGGTAAATTTCTAATGATATAGGCGGTGTTTCTTAGCGTACTCTATATTTCAGCATTGGTTTTATCAGATTGCAGGCATCTTGTTTTCATAATTCCTTTCTAATTTTTCATCTCTTTGTGCATGAAGAAACTTATTACCGAGCGGATAGCCACTATTATTGCAAGTATATAGAGCTCATTAAGTACAGGATTATGAATTGTATGAATGATATCTGCTGCCAGCATAAAGTCCAATCCTAAAAGCATATAGGAGCTAAAAGAATACCGGATTTCTCCATCGTCCTTGCTATCGATTTTTTTGATAAATCTGTTTGACTCTATCTTAAAAAAATTGAATACAGTCAAAAGAACACCCCAAATAATAATACAGCTTCCTGCAATACCGATACCAGTAGCTATGTAGTTGAATACTTGCATCGACACTATTGGCCCGGGTATTTCAATTTTAAACCTTCCAGTGTATCCACAATAGCTTTAGCTACCAGATAATTGCGGTACTGCTTATCATCGGCAGGAACAATTTGCCAAGGTACCTGGGAACTGCAATCATTCAGGATACGTTCATAAACCTTCATATAGCCCTGCCATTTTTTGGCTTCCGTCTTATCAGATTTCTTATATTTCCATTTTTTCAGGGGATCGCTTTTGCGCTTCTCCAGTCTTTTATGTTGTTCTTTTTTACTTAGATGCAAATAAAATTTCAGGATAATAGTCCCATTATCGATTAATTCCTGTTCAAAAGAATTAATAGCGTCATATCGTCTTTCAATGAGGCTTTTATCCAATAACTGGTGGATAGAAGGGACTAAAATATCCTCATAATGAGACCGGTTAAATATCTGGATGCGTCCTTTCTCTGGCAGTTGTTGATAGATACGCCATAAGAAATCATGTTTCTGCTCTCTATCGCATGGCTCTGTGAATGAATATGCATGAACGCCAAGGGGATTAATACAGGAGAATACATGGCGTATCGTACTGTCTTTCCCGGAGGTATCCATCCCCTGAAAAATTATTAGCATGCTTTTATCCGCATTCGCGTAAAACAGGTGCTGTAGTGCGAACATTCTTTCCCTGAGCGATGAAAGCTTTTCATTCAAAGCTTGTTTACCCATCTTATGCTGAGGTGCCGAACTTACCTTAACGAGTTTTATCTCCTTCATGTTTTATAATAATATCAGATATTCATGTTTTCACGCAAATTCATTACTCTATTTGACCTTCTTAGGTGAACGAACATCTGTCAGTACTGACGTTCGATTAGTTTAGGTTATTGAGTGATGCAGGCGTATCACAATGTATTTATTTGCGCAGCATAGATTGTTAGCTTTATTGCATTTCTTGTTTGAAATTTTGCGATGCGCTCGGCGCTTACTCAACGATATATTAGACAGTGATAACATTATTTTTACCCATCTTTATTATCTACATTTTTACATTGATTTCCGTATATTCATACATAGTCATTAACTTGCTGTTGTGTAAATTATCTTCTCAAGCTTTATTTATCAATGACGGTCAGCATGTGTAATTGTGATAATGGTCAATGTTTTGAATTTTACAAACAGGTAGTATTGTTGTAAGATTATATTCTTGCAAGACTTCTTAGCAATGCCTTATTTATGGGGGCTTGAGCATGTAGTAAGGGACTAACCCAGTAAAAGAAAAAAATAATTTTAACCCTCCTTCGGTAACGCCTATACAATCGGGGCATCAACACATTTAATTACTATTTATGAAACACAAGCATTTTCATGTAACAAAAGCATCAGGAAATAAGGCGGCGTTTTCAGTAGATCAGCTACGGCATTCATTACTAAAGTCCGGTGCCGATCATAAGCAAGTAGCATCTATTATAGAAAAAGTTATCAAAGATTCTTACGAAGGAATACCCACAAAGCTGATTTACCGGAAGGCGTATTCTTTGCTAAAGGGATTACCTCATGCGGAGGCTTCCAGGTATAAATTAAAGAATGCCATCCTTGAGCTAGGCCCAACCGGGTTCCCTTTCGAACAATTTATTGGCAGGCTGCTTAAGCACATGGGGTATGAAACAAAGGTTGACCAAATGGTGAAAGGGCAATGTGTAATACATGAAGTGGACGTAGTGGCTCAAAAGGACCAGGAACATTTTATGGTCGAATGTAAATTTCATAATCAAAAAGGGTTTAATTGCGACGTAAAAATCCCTCTATATATCAGTGCGCGGTTCTGGGACATCGAAAAGAGCTGGAAAAATATGGAAGGCCACGAGCACAAAATACACCAGGCATGGGTTGCTACAAACACCCGTTTTTCTGATGATGCCATAAGCTACGGCCTATGCTCTGGATTAAGGCTTATAGGATGGGACTACCCTAAAGGGAGCAGTTTAAAGGAACTCATTGACAAATATGGTTTACATCCTATCACGAGCCTGACTACACTTACCAAATTCGAGAAACAGACCCTGCTGGATCAGGATATAGTTTTATGCTCTGAATTGAAAAATGGTATGGGGCTGCTTTCTAAGATCATTTCTTCTGAAGAAAGAATAAAGAGGATAGCAACCGAATGCCATCATCTGTGTAATGAAATATCAACGGCAGTATAGTGGTACAAAAGCAAAGGGCTGCCTTAAAAATAAAGCAGCCCATCTACACTGAACCAGCCCCACAATATGATCGCTGATATGGCATTGTATGTTACTTACACGAATTTCCTTCTAAATGGTCAACTTAAGTTTCTTGAAGATTTGAATCAATAATAAAGAACTCAGCGATGCAATCAGGACAATACTCCAGTCCCTCCAGCCGTAAATAGAGACTTCAAGGACTTTTCTCAACGGCAGTATCCAATAAGAAAGCAGTGTGAGGACAATGCAACTTACAACGGCATACCAGACATATTTGCTTCTGAAAACTTCTGTCTTATAAAACCTGACACCTTTTTCAAACGACATATTAAACACATGGAATATCTGTGTAAAGATCAAAGAGTAAAAGAGGATATTATTGCAGAGTTCCGCATTCCATTTTTCATCTTTATGCAATAGCTCATGACTGGCGAACACAGCCCCTATCGTTATAATGGCTATGATGGTAGAATAGGCAAATATCGCATACCATCTTTTTCTGTCAATGACCGGGGTATCTGAGCTGTAGGGTTGCCGTTGCATGATGTGCGGAGCTGGTTCCGTTACACCCAATGCCAATGCCGGTAAAACATCGGTGATGAGATTGATGAATAGTATCTGTAGTGGAAATAGCTGAAAATGTAAGTTCAGTACGGAAGCTGTGGCGATGATCAATAGCTCACTTAAGTTACATGACAGCAAAAAGATCACAAATTTCCGGATATTGTCAAAGATCACGCGACCTTGTTTAACAGCCAGTACAATGGATGAAAATGCATCGTCTTTCAAAACCATGTCCGCTACTTCCTGCGCCACTTGCGTACCCCTTTGCCCCATTGCAATTCCTATATCTGCTTTTTTTAGTGCAGGGGCATCATTAACACCATCTCCGGTCATGCCTACTACCATTTGCTTTTCCTGGAATAGCGTTATAAGATCAAGTTTTTGTTCGGGAGATACCCGGGCAAATACAGCGGAATGGAGCCATTGTTCTTTGTCACTTTCTGAAAGCTCTTTATATGGCTTCATGTCTTTACCATGCATTACTTTGTCTCCCGGTTCTGCCAACCCTAACTGTAAAGCGATATTTTGGGCTGTGGCTGGATGGTCGCCTGTAATCATGACCACTTTTATTCCCGCAGATTTACATTCCGCAATGGCTGCAGGTACTTCCTGCCTGGGAGGATCGATGAAGCCAATAAGTCCGGCCAATGTAAGATCATTTAAAAAGCCGCTTTCTTTAACATCTGCGTTCCTGTATGCAAATGCCAGCATCCTTAATCCCGATTGCGCATGTATCTCTGCCAGGTTAACCCAATGTTGCTGTTTGTCCTCTGTAAACGGTAGTTCCTGCCCATCTTCTAAAACCCTGGTGCAATGAGCAAATAATTCTTCGGCAGCCCCTTTTGCTGCAATATAATAGCGCCCATCAGCCTGCGCATGAAGCGTAGCCATTACCTTGGTATCGGAAGAAAAGGGGATCTCATCTATTTTAAGGTGTTGTTGTACATAATTTTCTTTTCGTTTGGGGGAGGCAAAGATCATTTTTAATAACCCGATTTCCAGCGGATCGCCGGTTTCCTTTTCTATTCCGTTCTCATTCAGATAGGATGCTGTGTTACATAAAGCTGATATACGGCATAAGTGTTCGTACGCTGCATCCGTTGGAACCTGCGCATCGTCTATCCATTTGGTCGTCCCTGCCGCAATGTCTATGGCAATGCGGGAAGCCTTGTCTGAAAGCTGAATATAGCTTGCTTCAATTTTGTTCACAGTAAGTGTTCCTGTCTTGTCTGTGCAAATAACATTTGTTCCCCCCAGCGTTTCAACGGACGAGAGCTTTTTAACGATTACATTATACCTGGCCATCCTGAGCATACCAAAAGCCAGCGCCAATGTAGAGACGATAGGCAGCCCTTCCGGTATCGCGGCAACGGCTAGTGCAATAGATGTTTCCAGCATGACAACAAATTTTTGCCCGTTTAGCAGTCCGGCTACGAAAATGATGATAATTAAAGCGACCGTTATCCAGATCAGCTTCTTGCTGAAAACCTGGATTTTCTTCTCTAAAGGGGTGGCGGCCTGATTAGCACCCTGTACCAGGCGGGCAACCGAACCAAGTTCTGTATTCATCCCTGTATGCACTACAACAGAACGACAGTTACCTTTTGCAACAAAAGTACCTTTAAAAACCATGTTGTGCCGCTCGGCCAGCAGCGTATTATCGGCAACTGGTTCCGGCCTTTTTTCAACCGGTAATGATTCTCCGGTGAGTGCTGATTCATCAGTTTGTAATTGCGATGCCTGAATAATCCTGGCATCGGCAGTAACCATATCTCCCCCTTCTACAAACATGATATCGCCAGGCACTAACGCTTCTGACGGGATCTCCGCCATCACACCTTCTCTGATCACTTTAGCAGGAACAGATGTCAGCTTCTTTAATGCCTCCATGGAACGCTCTGCCTGAAATTCCATGAAAAACCCGATAATGGCGTTGATGACAATGACGGCTATGATCGCAATACCATCCAGCCATTCATCAAAGAAAAAAGACATACCCGCAGCGATAGCCAGTAAAAGCACGAACGGGCTTATAAACTGTGATAAGAGAATACTGAAAAGGCTTGTTTTCTTTTTTGACTCAATTTTATTGAGTCCGTATTGTTGTTGTCTTTTTATTACTTCCGCAGCGTCGAGCCCAATTTCAGGATCGGTCTGGAAGTATTGTATAATGGCCTCTTTAGAAACAGACCAGGCGGCTTTTAAATTATTAGATTCCATATAGCGCATTTATCATGCCAACAGACTTATTGCTTTGTTCTTGTTACTGTATTGTATATTGCTGCAATACTGGCTCCCACAAGCCAGAAAAAAATAAAGGTTTGTACCATGCCGCAAACTATTTCACCGGCAGATAAATGGCTATGTATCAGGCTGCCTGCCTGAAAACCATGAAAAAAATGATTGAAGAAATCAAATGCCAGTTCAGCACTGGCCATTTGCATGACGATGATACAGGTGCTGTATATCAGCCATGCGGTCAAGCCGAAGGCAAATCCCAGGGATTTAATGTGAATGCGATTCATTGTTATCTTTTTTAGGATGGTTGTGATGATGCATTGGCATAAGCAAATGACAGACAAACATCGAAATGAAAAATATTGCTGTTGTCCACTGCCCCCTGATGCCCAGTAAAGGAGCAATGATGATCAGGATCAATGGCAGCAGGCAACCTGCCATCATCATAAGAATATGTTTGCGACTGTGCATATAGATCTTTATTTATTGATTAACTGATTTCGTTTAGAATATACCAATTGCTGTCGTCAATATTTACATTTTCATTCCGCCCATATCACCGCCTGCGCCTTTCTTGAGGATCAGCGCACTGTTCAGCAGGTAAGCCCCATTTGTTACCACTATTTCACCTTCCTGTAAACCACTGAGCACCTCTACTTCTTTCTTGTTTTGAATGCCTATCATTATGTTCCTTGGCTCATACATATTGTCCATCGTTTTGACCCACACGGTCACCATGTCGCCTACCAGAATAGAAGATTTCGGGATCACAATTGTCTCGCGTTCGTTCCTGTTAACATGAACGTAGCCCATCATCCCCGGTTTGATCCGGTTTTCCCGGTTATCGATGAGAAACCTTATCAGGCTTATTTTCTGATCTGTTTCCAGCGCTGGGTTCTCAAATACTGGTTGGGCATTGAACAGTTCACCCGGATAGGCGTCAAACTCAATTTGCACCTGTGGTTTCTGCTTCAGCCATTTTAATTCATCAGCGTATACCTGTGTCTCTACCCAGAGTCCGGACAGATCGGCAATCCGGTACAGCAAAGTGCCTGCATCCACGTATTGTCCTTCGCTTACGGACAACTCAACGACCGTACCTGATACAGGACTATAGAAATCCACCAGCGGACTGGTTTTCTTTGTCTTTTCAAGTGCAGTAATCTGATCAGGTGTCAGTCCCCATAACAATAGCTTTTTCCTGGCACCGTTGATCAACTCATCAATTACTTGTTTTATGGTATTAAATTTCCCCTGCTGTTCCAAAGCATCAATCAGCTCCTTTTCATCGGACAACAGCTCTTCGCTATAGATAGCATAAAGAGGTTGTCCTTTGCCAATATATTGTTGAGGGTTTTTGACATAAACTTTATCAAGCCTTCCCCTGAACCTTGCCGTTACTACAGTTATTTTTTGTTCGTCAAAAGCTGCTGTTCCGACAATCGATGACGATTCGGAAATTTCCTTTTTTCTCACAGTGTCCGTTTTAATGCCGGCATATAATTCATCCCAACCGGAAAGCGTAATCATATCCATGGAGCCCTGTTTGCGATGTGCCAGGTGCATGTCTTCGTCTTTGTTTTCATTGCAGGAGACCGTAATGAATGATGACAGAACGAACCAAGAAAAATAGAGCCCTTTCTTCATTTTGTACACTTAATATTTAATAATTGTTTCACTATCTGCCATGTATCCGCCATCATTTGCAACGCTATCCTGCACAGACAGTCCCTCCAGTATCGCCACAGAATGTTCATCCCTGTAACCGGTTTTCACAGCCCTGGCCTCAAAAATGCCGCTACCATCCGTAGTGGTTCCTTTCTTAACCCAAACAATAGCGTTTCTTCCGACATAGTATACACTGCTTGAGGGGACGAGTAGGGCATCAGATTGCACATAGCCGATAGCAGTTATTAAAGAATTTTGCTTTAATTGCCCATCATTGTCCAGATAAACGCGGGCTTGCGTAAATTTTTGGCTTTGTGCATACACCTGTTCAATTAACTGCACCGATGTTGCAATGGTATCCGCCTGTAATTCACTTTGTATTTTCACAGGCATCCCTTTATGCAGGTATTTTTCATTTTCCTTACTGAAGGCGACCAATCCCCAGACTTGCCGAAAATCGTTGATCCAGAACAATGTCTGGTCCCTGGAAACATACATACCTTCCCGGATACTGTTATCAGCTAAAGAGCTACCTGATAGTGCAGGTACAGTCCGTTCGTTTCCTCCCATTCCCTGTCCCATAGCCAAAGAAGCGGCTTGGCCCATACTACCGGCAGTTTCAGAGGGATTAAATAAGATGTAGCCTTCATACGGACTATATATTGGGATTGTCAGTCCAACTGTGCCAGAGCTGGCTACCTGGCTGATCTGGAAGTCGCTTAAGCCCAGAAGCGTTAATTTTTCATGTGCTTTTGCTTTCAGTTCAGCATCCGCTCCGGTTCTGTTGAGGTAGTTATATTCTTCCAGGTAAGTATTGAGTTCAGGACTATAAATATCCATGATCTTCTCGCCCTTCTTTATATATTGAAAATTGTATTTAACATAGAGTCGCTCTATACGTCCTCCAACTCTTACTGCAAGCTTTTTATTTCTCCGGGCATCAAAGCTGATATAACCGCTTCCTGAAATAGGCAGACGGATCGGGGATAAGGTTGGGCTCACCACTTTTTGTTTCGCAATTACGGTTTGGTTAGTAGGTAAGGCATTCCATTTTACTTCTGTATCAAATCTTTTGTTGCTTACAGCGGCTTGCTCCCGTTGCCTGGATGAACAGCTTATTATAGACAAGGACAGGAACAGTACCATACATTTGATACCGTTCCTACTGCCGTTATATTGATTTCGTTTCATCATTTTAACTCCCTTTGATATTCATAGTCGGATTGTATCAAAAATACCTGTCCCAGTTTATCTATCCGTTCCAGCTCTTTCATAAGTAACATGTTCCACGCATCCAGTAACACAAAGAAGTTCCCGGTATTCTGCCGGTAGGCAAGCAGGTTCGTTTCCAGATTCCTTTTATAGGATGGCAGCACCTCTTTATCATAGTTATCCAACTGCTTTTTTTCATAATGCAGCATCGTTATCTTTTCTCGAAGCATCTGGCCAGCCATCAGCTGCATGGTCTCCTTTTCCCTTTGCATGGCCTCAATCTCAAAACCCATAGAACGCACTTCCGATTTATACATTTTTGACGACCAAGGGGCTATGGGTATGGTGACCATACCCATCAGGGAAAAACGGCTGGGCATAGCGAACATTTGCCCATGGTTGTACTGAATGCCAAATTCGGGCTTGGCTGCCGTTGCCGCATATTTCCTGTTCAGTTCCATAGAGCGTATCTGGTTTTGAACGGACAGGATATCACTGCGTTGAAAAATGGAACTGTCTGTTTTTAAGGTCGTATCTGCGAAGACCTCATAATCTGCATCATAATTCCCGACTACAAGGAATGTGTCAATTGAAAAAGGAGTATTCACCTCCCTGTTAAGCAAAGTATTGATGCCAATGCTGCCCTCGGCTATTTGTGAAAGCAACATGTATTCCATATTGTTTAGCTCACTCAGCGATGCTTCTGCTTTAAAAATAGTCCCCAGCTCAGCCTGGTTGTAGGCATATTTCTCTTTAGCATTTTTAATCAGCAGGCTGAGCAGCTCTTTATATTCTTTGAGCAGTCTCAGCTTGGTCTCTCCAACATACCGCCGGTAATAATATACCCGGGCAGTATAATAGAGCAGATTCTTTTGCCAGTTCAGGTCGTTTTTTTGAACAGTACTTAACGAAGAAAGATAATCTTTCCGTGCATTAAGCCTGGCAGGATTAGGTATCATTTGTTTCACCGAAAACATAAGACCTGCCTGATTTTCAACAGTCTGATCTTTAATCATGGAGACCCTGTACGGAAACTGGTCGAATGCAGCGCCTACAGTAGGCGGCATCCATGCTTTAGCCCCTGTAACCATAGCCTGAAGCGATTGTATCTTGGCTTCATAATATTTTATCTGGGGATAATCCTTATCGATCAATACATATATCTCGTTCAGGTTTAAATGGGTAGTATCCTGCGCGACTAGCGATTGCATTGTCGTCGTCAATATCAGTGTTATAAGAATTAAGGTCTTGCTCATTTCTTTATTCATCAATTTCTAAAACGGTCAGTTTACCATATTTTCTCAGTTCCCATTCTTTCAGCAGGTTAAACACTACAGGTAGCACTACCAGCACAAACAGAGTAGAGGTGATTAATCCGAAGACAAAAGGTATAGCTATCGGTTTCATCACATCGCTGCCGGTTCCCGTTGATGCCATCACCGGTATTAAGCCGATAATGTTCGCCAGGACGGTCATCAGTAAGGGACGTACACGCTGCGTTGCGCCAAACAGGATTGTTTCTTTAAGATCATCCAGGTGAATTACGTCCCTGTTATTACCCTTTTCCAACACCATTTTCCCTATCGTATCATTCATATAGGCAATCATTAATACCCCGGTCTCTACGGCAACACCAAACAGAGCAATGAAGCCCACTGCGACAGCTACGGAAAAGTTGACATGGTAAAAATACAGGGAGTACACACCGCCCATCAATGCAACGGGGATGCTCACAAAAACGACCAGCACTTCTTTAAAGGAATGAAAAGTCATGTAAAGGATAAAAGCAATGATCAGCATTACAATAGGAATGATCACCTTTAACCGTTGCTGTGCCCGTACCTGGTTTTCATACTGGCCGCTCCAGTTAATATAATATCCCTGCGGAAGCTGCTTGAATGCCTTTTCAATCTTTTCTTTGGCTTCATTCACCACACTACCCATATCCCTGCCACGAACATTAAAGAGAACGGTGCCCCGCAGCATCGCGTTTTCAGAATTGATCATGGGCGGGCCTTCTGTAACCTTAATATCGGCAACTGCCGATAATGGCAATACGCCGTACTTCATGGACTGTATGGGAATCCTTTTTATTTCATCGAGATCGTTACGATATTCCTGGGCAAGCCGCAGGTTTATATTGAAACGCTCCCTGCCTTCAACAGTATTGGACAGGATCATCCCTCCCAAAGCACTTTCGATCACCATGTTAATATCATCGATATTCAGTCCATACCGTTGGGCATCTTTTCTCCTGATTTTTATATCCAGGTATTTGCCGCCGGTCAGTTGTTCCACGTAAAGGTCTTCAAGTCCGTTAATCCCTTTCAGGCTTGCCTCAACTCTGCGGGAGATCTGGTAAATGCTGTCCAGGTTCTTCCCATATATCTTTACGCCTACATCCGTCCTGATACCGGTGGAAAGCATATTGATACGGTTAATGATCGGCTGTGTCCAGCCTACGACCACGCCGGGGATCTGAACTTTTTCATTCATCTCCTTAATCAGCTTCTCTTTGGTCATCCCAGCGCGCCACTGGCTTTTAGGCTTTAAAACGATTATCGTTTCGATCATGCTGATAGGGGCGTTATCGGTTGCAGTGTAGGCACGTCCGGCTTTACCGAGTACATTTTCCACTTCCGGAAACCCTTTGATGATTTTGTCTTGTAATTGGGTAATACGTTTGGCTTCTGAATTGGATACATCCGGTAACGTCACGGGCATCAGCAACAAAGAGCCTTCATCGAGGGGAGGCATAAACTCTGTCCCCAGGTTCAGAACGAGCGGGATACTACCAATGATAATAGCCAGGCAGATGAGTAAGACCGTTTTACGGGACTTCAGGCACCATCTTGCAACGGGACGATAGATGATCACGAAGAAATTGGAAACCGGATTCCTGCTTTCAGGAATAAGCCTGCCCTTCATAAATGAGCGGGTAAGCATGGGAGATACAGTTATAGCAAGTATGGCGGCACCTATCAGGGAAAAGGTCTTTGTGAGCACCAGCGGAGAAAATAATTTCCTTTCCTGACCAGTAAGAAATAATACGGGAGCAAATGAAATAATCATAATGATCACAGAAAAGAAAACAGACCTCGCCAGCGTCCGGGAAGAGTTTTCAATGATCTTCACACGTTCCTCTTCGGATATTTCTTTAGTATGTCCAATCCTCTCTTTATTCATTTGAATTGCTTTTATTATTGTCTAACACGCGGTTGGTTAATGCCCGGTAAGCATTTTCGGCCATGACGATGCCGGGATCTACGACATCACCAATGGCTAAGGCAATACCACCCAGCGACATGATATTGGAGGTAACGCCAAAAAGCTTCATGAGAATAAACCCGATCAGAACGGATAAAAGGATGGACATAATTGCCACCATACCGCTTCGTACGCTGAATAGAAATAGGACAACTACTATGCAGACAATTAATATTTCCTGCCATAGCGCATCTTTTAAAGTAGCGATAGCGGCTTCTATCAAATCGCTGCGGTCATATGCAGCCTTAAATGTCACACCCGGCGGCAATCCCTTCTCGATATCTTTTATCCTCGTTTTAACACGTTCTATAACGTCTTTGGCATTCTCACCATAACGCATCACGACAATGCCGCCCACTACTTCACCTTCTCCATTTTCATCGACAATGCCCAGCCTGATGTCCGGGCTCATTTGTACTTGTGCGATATCACCGACGGTTACAGGGATAGACTTATAGGTTCCGATTGGAATGTCGCGTATATCCTCCAGGTTAGTGATATATCCTAGTCCTCTTATCAGATAACCTGTTGCATTCATTTCATACAGGCTTCCTCCAACATCCTTATTATTTGCTGTTACCGCACGCGTAACGTCCATCAGCGGGATGCCGAAATAGACAAGTTTGTTCGGGTCTATGGTTACCTGGTATTGCTTTTGAAAGCCACCAAAGGAGGCTACTTCGCTCACACCTTCCACGTTCTGCAAGGCAAATTTTACATACCAATCTTGTAATGCCCTCAGCTCGCCCAAATTATATCCATTGCCATGCAGGGTGTACCAATAAACATGACCCAGACCGGTACCATCAGGACCTAAACTCGGTGTGATCCCCTGGGGTAAAAATTTCTGCGCATAGTTAAGTCTTTCCAAGACCCTTGTCCGTGCCCAGTAAACGTCTACATCATCCTGAAAAACCACAAAAATGAAGCTCATCCCGAACATGGAAGCAGCCCTAATGGATTTAATTTTAGGAATTCCCTGAAGATTTGAAACCAGGGGATAAGTGATCTGGTCTTCTATTATTTTGGGATTACGGCCCATGTATTCGGTAAAAATGATAACCTGGTTCTCACTCAGGTCAGGCAGCGCATCTATCGGGGTTTCTTTAATGGAATAGAATCCCCCGACAGCGATCAGCAGGATACCTATCCAGACAAAAAAGCGGTTATGAATTGACCAGGAGACTATTTTTTCAATCATCGTAATCTTTTACCATTTAATTATTCATATAGTTGCATATACCTAATTAAAAAAAATCAGACAATGCATTTGGGCAAGCACAGTAACGTCTTGTTATCAAAGCAGGGGCAGTAATATATCTTTTGTCCCTGTTGCTCCCGCCTTACTACCCCTGCCGATCTGAGTATGCCCAGATGTCTGGAAACCACAGATTGCTGCAATCGCAACCGTTCATAAATTCCTTTTACAGCTATCCTTTTCTCCCGATATATTACCTGCATAATACCGACGCGTTCCGGATGAGCAATGGCTTTAAAAATCCCGGCTATTTCAGTAAGATGCTTTAAATCTGTTATAACATGTTTTTCCATAAGCTCAGCCAAAAGTCCACAGTTTCAAAATAAAATATACTGATGGCACTCCCTACAGAATATGATCGTCGTCATATTATTGCTGCAAAACCGGCAACAATAATTCCTCTATAAAGATCCCATTCGTTTCATGCGGTATCGTATTTACCGTTATGATCCGGGAAGCGCCACTGCTCTTCAGCAGCAAGTAGGCATCTTCCGCGAATATCCCGTGAACGCCGACACATACAGGCGCATTGAGGTGTGCATCTCTCAGATGGCGGATGGTTTCTATCATAGTTCTGGCCGTACTGATAATATCGTCCACCAGGACAGGTATCTTATCTGTTTTCCCTGCCAGATGGGGAACGGAAACCTGTACATCTTTATCTCCCTTTCGCGTTTTTTCCAACACCACATAAGGTACGCCTGCAGCATCGGCTACTTCCGATACCCATTGCTCACTTTCTGAATCCGGCCCGATCAATACTGCATTCGGAATATTTGCTTTTATCCAGGAGGAGATTAAAGGTGCAGCATGTAAAACCTGGGTGGGGATAGCATATATCTCCCCAAGATTGCTTCTCCTGTGTAAATGCGGATCTATAGTTATCAATTCGTCTACGAAAGAAGAAAGGAGCTTAGCGAACCATTCGGAAGTGATACTTTCTCCCTGCTGAAATCTTTTGTCCTGGCGCATATAGGCCAGATAAGGCGCTACCAGTGTAATTTTAGCAGCCCCGAATTCCTTTAGTGTTTTTGCAAGGAAATATAAGGGCAACAATTTATCATCCGGCAAATGCAGGGTGCAAACAAGCAGTACTTCTTTGCCTGCCACTTCGCTGTCTATTTTTATATAAGTCTCCCCATCCGGAAACCTCCGCATGGTCAATTTACCAGGTTCGACATTCATCTTTTGGCTTAGCCTATGCGCTAACAACTCGTTCCCCGGCAGACAGAAAATAATTTTATGATTCATAAGTCAATTTGGATTATCTGTCCCTGATTGCTTTTAAAATAGTCCATTGCATAATTGAGTTCTCCTTTTGATCCTGCATAAATGATAAACAATTCATCATTCGCCCTGATAGCCTGTCCCAGTTTTACTTTAAAATCCAGCCCGGCTTCGGGTGTATCCGGCGCTCCGGCAAGTTTGGCGAGCCTGGCTACTTTTCTATTGTCAATTTTTGTTACTGTCCCATCCGATCCAGCAGTGATACTTTGTGAAAACATGGCTTGGGCAGGCTCTTTAAAGCCGCCCTGGGCAATACAAATCGCCTTTAACTTTTTGTAAGCCGCCCCGGTATTTAGCTGTTCAGTGACCAGTCTGTCTGCTTCCTCTGCCGATTTATCCATTGTAAGCTGCACAATAGCACTTGCCAGGGTCAGCGCTCTTTTTTTAAGATCCTCGGGAGCATCGCTGTTATTGCGTAAAACCTTTAAGACATCCCTTGCCTCCAGAGCTGGGCCTATGCCTTCCCCTACAGGTTGATTGCCATCAGAAAAAAGGATTTTAATTTTAAGCCCGACATATTTTGCAACTGCTTCCATTTGTACTGCCAGTTGCCTGGCGCTGTCCATATCACGGACTTTCGCCGTACTTCCGATAGGAATATCAATAACACAATGGGTTGATCCCGCCGCTACTTTTTTAGACAGGATGGATGCAATCATTTGTGCTTCACTGTCGATATCGAGTGCCCGCTCTATTCTTATTATTATATCGTCTGCAGGACTAAGCTTTACAGCACCACCCCAGGCAATGCAGCCGTTTTCCTTTGCAACAATAGCCTGTAATTCTGCCATATCCAGCGTTACATTGGTCAGTACCTCCATCGTATCGGCAGTACCAGCAGGTGAGGTAATGGCGCGAGAGGAAGTTTTAGGTATGGGAATATTTAACGAGGCTATTATGGGTACAACTATCATAGTTGTCCTGTTCCCCGGCAATCCGCCAATGCAATGTTTATCTGCAACAACTTCCTTATCCCAGCTCATCCTATTACCTACATTGATCATGGCCTGCGTTAGGTAGCATATCTCCTCTATACTCATATTCCGGCCTGAGCAGGCCGATACAAAAGCGGTAATGAATACATTTGAGTATTTTTCGTCTGCGATATCCCTAATGATGGCATCATAGGCAGCCTGGTCTAAGGCATTACCGTACAATTTAGCCCTGATATACCCGATAGACACTAAAGGATCGGTGTGCCTGACTTTTAGCAGGTCTCCATCTTTAACGTTCAGTTTCTTCTTGGCACTTAATGAAAGCGCTACTTCACCATTTCCCAATAATCCATCCTGCGTAATATTCAGCGCAGCTATTATGCTCTTTGCTCCGAACCATACTTCCACCCTTGTCAATGCCTGGAAACCCTCGGATTTACAGACATCACAACTTTCAGGCATGTAGATGACCAGCTCCTGATTGGTGTCTATCCATATATCCCTGTAATAAAGATCGTCGCTGTGATTATGCATGGGCAGATGCTTTAACTTCAAAAAGTACAGACTCCTCGTTTTCCTTCGGTATTTTCACCTTCCATTTAAATTCATACTCTATTTTTAGTTTGAATGCCTGTTGAGAAGAGGGTTCTCCATGCACGAGAAAAATCTGCGGAGGTCTTTTTTCAAATTGCTTTAACCACAGTAATAATTCCTTTTGATCAGCATGCCCGGACAGACCGGTTATCTCGACTACTTTACAACGTACAGGCACATAGGTGCCTCGTATCTTTAGTTCATGAGCGTTGTTTTGAAGTGCCCTACCACGTGTACCTTCAGCCTGATAGCCGATAAGCAAAACCGTATTTTTCTTAACGGGTGCGAGGGACTTCATATATTCCAGTATCCTGCCTCCGGTAAGCATCCCGCTTGCTGAGATAATGATCTTGGCACCCTTCTTTTCAATAATATTTCTTGTGTTGTGAAAATCCCTGTTGATGATCACATCATGGCAAACACTGTCACATTCTTCTTTTGACAGCTTGTGCCATTTAGGGTATTTGCACAAAATGTCGGTGGCATTTGCAGCCATGGGGCTATCCAGGAAAACAGGTATCCAGGTGGATATACGCCCTTCTTTTTTCAAAAGGTTGATCAAGTGCATGATCTCCTGCGCCCTGCCTACTGCAAAGCTTGGGATAATCACTGCACCGTGATCTTCGGTTGCGTCATTAATAACTTTGGCAAGCTGATCCAATGGGTCTGTGTCCGGGTGAAGCCTGTCGCCATAAGTAGATTCCATGACTACGTAATCAGCGCCGTCCAGGGCAGCCGGTGGTAGCAGGAATCTTGAATTATTCCTTCCGATGTCTCCGGAAAAAACTATCTTCTTATCGTAACAGCTCATCTGTATGCTACAGCTACCGAGAATATGGCCATTTTTCCTGAACTGGAAGCTGACGCTATCCGATAGTTGTACTACTTGGCTATGTTCCACTTCCACGAACAGTGGCAGCGCTCTTTCGACATCGTCCGTTGTATATAGGGGAAGTGCAGGCGTATGTTTTGAATACCCCTGATCATTGGCAAACTGTGCTTCCTCCTCCTGAATTTTGGCACTGTCCCTTAATATTATTTCCGTCAGGTCCCTCGTAGGCGCTGTCATATAGATCTTGCCTTTAAAACCCTTTTTCACCAGTAAGGGGATATACCCGCAATGGTCAAGGTGCGCATGAGTAAGCAGCAGAGCGTCAATTTGGGTTGCATCAACAGGCAATATCTCCCAGTTCTTATTTCTTAGCGTTTTTAATCCCTGGAACAATCCGCAGTCTACAAGAATTGTTATTTCCGGTGTTGTCAAAAGATGTTTAGACCCGGTAACGGTTTCTGCTGCTCCAAGAGATTTGATTGTGACTTGATTATTCATTTGTATCTGCTGTTATCCTGTTATAATTTCAATTGAGGTATCATTTTATGTTGCTTTTAGACGTTTTCTGTATCATGAAACATTAAAGGCACTTTGAGCCGAAGCAGTATGTATTTCTTTCATTAGACTATCTCGCGGTCAGATGACATAATACCGCCGGTTCACTAACCATTATTTTTCTTGCTCCAACAGTCTTTTTTTCTCCCCATATTCTTCCGCAGAAATTTCTCCCGAGGCCAATCTCCTTTTCAAAATATCCAGCGGAGTGTCTCTAGTGATTTTCTTTTTAGGAACAGGCTCAAACCATCCAAAAAGAGAACTAAGCATCACTACCCAAAAAAACCACCATATCAGGTGCATTCCCCAGAAATGATATCCATCGTAAAACATAATTTTTATCAGTTTTTATGTGAATAATTAAGAGATAAAAGACAATAACCAGTTGTAATAAAACATTGCATTATTTGATATTGTGCTTACGTTTAACCATTGGTTTTAACGGCAATTCATTAATGATCCTATGAACTGCGGGATGTAAATTTTTCTTTATCACTGACGCATCATAGATATCCCCTTCGGCTGTTGCTGACCAGATCAACTTTTTATTAACCCTGTCAACGACATTTAAGGATATAGCGCCTTTTACATAGTCAATGGTCTGTTTTGTAAGCCTATCCCCGCTGCCATAATAGAAATCGTAATAGACACCGTTTAAATAATAATAATTAAAACGATACGGATTGTAATAATGGCTACCGTAGTAGTAGGGACGGTAATAAGTGGATGGAGCATACTCGTAGAAATCCTTTTTCTGCCTGGCAGTTGTAATAACGAGCTGTAATAAAATATCCGGGCTATCGGGGTCAAATTTCAGACCTCTGTCCGAGAGGCATAATCCATAATAATTGCGGATATTATTGCGGATAATTTGATTGTTGTAAGGAGAGCTTGCAGTATCTGTGTCATCATGTAACCACGCGAAAGTTTTGTAATTCGACCAGTTTATTTGTTCGTCTTTACTTACGGATGTCACTTTATAAACATTGGTACAGCTCAATGAAAACAGCGTTATAAGCAAGAGGGCACTCCTCATTTTATTCAAAGTATTTTTAGTAAAGAAAAGAATCTGCTTAATGAAAGCACATGAGCCAGGTCAGCCGGCATTATGATTTCGGTCAGTCTGGACTAGGGGTTATAAGCTGACACGTATCGTTCCCAATAATTAATATTATCACTGCGAACGATACGTAAGCATCAGCTAACCTTATCTCACTTGAAGCAAATATTATTTTGCCCTAAAAATATCAGTAAACAAAAAGAAGCTTGTTTGTTATAACATCATTTTTGTTTGAAATCTTGTGGCGAAAGAGCATCCCATGCTTTTCTGACCGGATTAGGATTGGCTTTAAATGCACTGGGTGTAAATCCGGTGACCTTCTTAAATTGTGTACTGAAGGTCTGTGAATTGGTATAACCTAATTGCCATCCAATGGATGAAAACGAAAATGTGTCCTCTAAAATTAATTCCTTCGCTTTCTCCATTTTCAATGCAAGAACATATTTTTCAATTGTCATGCCGGTCTCAGTAGAAAAGGTCTTACTTAAGTGGTAATAGGTACGATGTAATTTGCCTTCGATATACGTGGATAATTTTGACATTTTACCAGGATTATCAATTATTGCCCTTACATAATCACATAATAGTGCCTGAATTTGAACAACGATCTTTTCAGCAGGTCTGTCAACCAGGCTAAAGCCCTGATCTGCCAATAAAGCTTTTAATCGCGTAATCCTATCTTCCGGAATCTCATTTTCCAGGCGGATTTCCCCAATCTTGATTTCCAAAAACTGAAGTCCTATTTCAATTAATATACTTCTGACTGTTGCGATGCATCGGTTGCAACACATATTTTTAACGAATAGCACCTTTTCCATTAAAGACCTGTTCTATTTTGTTTATCAAATTCTCGCTATTCCCATTCCGTTTTCTGTAGCGATCGGATAGCAGTTAGACCTGCAAAGTATCTGTTGTTGCGCTTTTGGCTCATCTAACCAAGAATCAGCCTGTGCAGTATCGTGCCTACACACTGCACAGGCTGACAGCACCGATTTAGGGATGATGGGCATTATGAATAGCATGAAAACTATCGAGTATATGGTGATCATGAAAGTCATGGCCGGCGTAATGGTGGTCGCTGTTTTCATCTGTATGGGCATTATGGGTGGTTACAAGCGAATCATGCTCATGACCGGGATAGACATGATGGAAATGATGCGCATGGTCAATATGGGAATCATAGTCTGTCCAGCTATGGTGATGGTCATCATGCGTGTAATGATCATGCTGAAAATCATTATGATGATGCCAAAAAAGGCTATCATGATAATGGTACAGACTGTCCCAATGCAGCTGCTGTGTATGGTGAGGTGTAGCCAAAAGGCTGTCCAGCGTTTGTTGCATATTGCCAAGATCTGAACGCATCGCGTTTGTTGCTGAAAGGTCGGTCGTACTGATTGTTTCATCTACGGGAACTGCATTGTCTTTTTCCTGTTTACAGGAAAATACGGTAATTACTAGCAGCAGCATCGTTATTCGTGTTTTCATGCTTGTTTTTTTAAGTTTGAACAAATATCCTTGCTGATGGCAAGGTTCAGTACAGGGTTTCAGTTAATGATTGAACTGCCGAGGACAGAAGCCTGACGCCGGCAGTTCAGTATGGATTATTCAACGGCTATTTTTTGTGTCACAGTTCCTCCCTGCGCTGAAACTGTCAAGGCATATATACCTTTTATCCAATTTGAAACGTCGATATTAGCTGTCGAATTCCTTGTTGTGGTTTTATATACCTGTCTACCGACGATGTCGGTTATGGCAACTGTTATAGTTGAAGCTCCAATATTGTTGGCCTTAACCGTAATCATATCATGCGCAGGATTAGGGTATGCAATGACATCCAATTTTTTCGATGCAACAGTTGGGACTGCCAGTACATTGGGGTTGTCAATTCTGATCAGCTGCTTGGTCGATTGATTGACAAACCAGATTTTGTTGTTGTCGTCAATACGGACACCCATGATCCCCGCAGTTCCGGTATTGATACTTCCAAGCAGTACCGCTGGCATAGCGGTCACATCATAAATATAGATTTTACCATCTGCATTATCGCTTACTATAATTCTACCAGAACGATAGTCAATGCCGCATGGTGATGTCAGCCCTGTGGAAGCTACAACCTCAGTTGTTGTATTTACAACTGATTTATAGGAACCCAAAGGTTCGTTCGCAGTAGACGGGACGGCCAGATTACCACCAATAATACCGCTCGTAGTTTTTAAACGAAGGATCTTGTTATTGCCGCCATCCACTATATAAAGCCAGCTATTTTGTTTGTCTAAAGTCAGATGGCTGGGAATGTTTGGTTTCCTAACTACTGAAACATCCGTGTAACGATATATACGGCCGTCGGAGTGATCGTCGCCGCCGGATGCATGGGGCATTTCAAAATCATATCTGCAGATATTGCCGTTGTACCCGTCAAAATACCAATATACATTAGCACTGTCATGAGCAACGCCCATGCCGAACGGGCTTTGATGTAACATATCGAGGTGGCTACCTAAAGGCTGGCCGGTCACCCAATTGTTTTGATTTACTCTTGCAAACACAGAGGTGTCATTGGACCATAAGGCTGGTCCCATAAAAGTAGAAGAAGCCGAAGCAGTATTTTTGATTTCCTGGGCCGAACAGAATGTGCCATTATCCCCCATTGCTAAGGCTACCGAACGTGCCATAAAATGCTCATTATGAGAATCCCTTCTGAACTGGACGCTTTGTGTCACTTTACCGGCGTCGAAAAAAATAACTATGCTCCCTCCATTAGCTTCCTTGTTTAAAACCCACCATTCATCAGGCCTGCCGGGTACGAAGTCCAGGTCATGCGGAGAGGTAAGATTATCTGATGCTGTACCAATAACGGTAAATGTATTAGTGCCAGTGAGATAGTTATCTAACTGGCTTTGTGCCTCAGCAGATACACAACAGGCTAGCATGATTATAAAAAAGACTACTCTCTTCATACAAGAAAATTTAGTTTGAGTGAATAATATGTTATCATGTCATCTTAATGAGCTTGCTTTATCAGCCGGACTGAGTGTCGGGAGCTCTTATCCTGTAACAAGAGCATATACACGCCATCAGGCAATGACTTATTAGTTATCGGAAAGGCATACTGTCCCGGGATGTGCATCCGGTATTCAGAAAATACTTTTTGCCCGGTCACGTTATATAGTTCAACGAGTAGGGCGTCATCTTTTGATTGGTATCGCACATTCCAGGCTTCAAGAGCTGGATTAGGGTAAACGGTTAATAGGTCTTCTCCTCCTGTTACATTATTAATCCCGGTGGTATTGGGCGTCACTACAAATTGTCCCATCATGCCATCGTCTTCGTGCATTAATATATGACAGTGATACATATAAGGGGTTGTTGTATCAGCGAAGTCTTCAAATTTCATGATAACCCTGACTGTATCTCCCGGACCGACAAGGACAACGTCTTTGGCGCCACTTTCCTTTGGAGCTGGAGGTATGCCATTCCTGTCCAGAATAAAAAAATGCACATCATGAATATGAAAAGGATGGGCGACCATTGTTTCGTTGACAAACCTCCATATTTCTGTCGAGTTTAATGGTATGTGATAATTCACATGCATCATATCAAAGGAGCTGTCATTAAAATAAAAGGGACCATCCATTACCAAAAAGCTATCTGCGGTAAAATGAATATTCCTTGTTGTGCTTGCTGTACCCTCTGGATAAGGTGTTACCGTAACCAACGATGAAGGAATGGTCGTTACCGGGCTGATTGTTGGTGGCCCTACATTGATTTTCAAAATATTGAAGTCAATTCCGTTAAGTGAGCTATTCATCGGAGGAAATCCGGGCGGCATAGGCATCGTTGGTCCGCCTTGTACGCCCATTGGGAATTCAGAGGCATAGCTCATCAAATAAAGCGTCTGACCGTTCATGCCAGTTAGATCAAGCAGTACTTCGGCACGTTCGCCAGGCGACAGCACAATTCGTGTGGTAGAAACAGGCGCTGACAAAAGGCCATCGTCATTAGCAATAACATAAAAGGGTTTATTACCGGTAAACCCAAAATTAAAATTACGTTCCCCTGCAGCATTTAATATACGCAGACGGACCACCTGTGCCGGTAGAGGCGTATAGGGATTGAACGTGCCATTGACCAACAAAATACTATCTACCATTCCCCGTGGGTCAATCTGGTTAAGCGTATCTAGTTGCTGGGATTGTACAATGACCGGTATATCATCCACACCGTATCTTCTTGGCAGATTCAATAAAGCCTCCGTTGAATCGCGGACAATGATTAGCCCTGCTGCTCCAAGCATTGCCTGTTCTGTTGTCTTCATATGTATGTGCGGATGATACCAGTAGGTCGCAGCATTATTCATTACTTTGAAGGAAGGGCTCCAAGTCGCTAACGGCAAAATCGGCGTATGAGGCCCCCCATCATTTGTAGGGGCTACATGTAAGCCATGCCAATGAACCGAAGTAGTATCACCAATATTGTTTTGGACATTCATGTTAACGACAGTATTCCTGTTCAAGATCAGCGTTGGTCCCAGGTAATGAAACGAATTATAACCCAGTGTTTGGGTTTTCTTTCCTGGCAGTATTGATATACTGTCTTTATGCATTATTAAATTTATCGTTGTGCCGGTCAAGGTATCCGGAATCGCGAGGGGCAATTGCGCGTAAGAGGTGCAGTTTGCGATAGCAAATGCGACTATTAATAATAACTTTCTCATGAATTGAATATTTACAAAGGGGAGGTAACGCCTCCCCTGATTATTATTACTGAATCTCCAATTTTAAAGCAGTTCCGCCGGTACCATCCTGTATGTTCACCAGGTAAGTACCTTGTGGCAATGTATGCGTATCGATGCCGATGTCGTTGTTTCCTGAAATCGCCTTGAATGTATTTACTTGAATGATTCTGCTTGCCATATCGGTAATTTGCAAGGTATAGTTAGCGGCTTCTTTGGCGTTGAAATGAAGTATTGCCTTTTCTTTTGCCGGATTAGGATATACTGCAAGATTTTCTAAAGCAGCTTCAATTGTTGAAATTCCGGTAGTTGTACCTGAAAATGCCAGATTGTCTACCCAGAGATAGCTACCATCAGCAGGGGTCATGCCACTGGAAGATAGTATGACCAATGCCGAGTCGGGAGTATCACCACTTGTATAAGTCAGCGGAATAGTAAATGGGGCCCAACTCATTGCCATGCCAGCCAGCGGCTTCACTGCTTTAGCAATTGTGTCACGCATCATCATCGCCATATCCCATTTAGTCAGATAGACAGCAATAAATCCCTGGTCGCTGCCCGACATTGCCATATACTGCCAAGAGCCTGTCAGGTTTGAGGACCGAACAGTGTACGGGAACCCACCAGTAACATTCATAGTAGTCATGTTTATGGTTCCTGTGGCTGCAATTCCTGGCATTACACCCATTCCAGTTACGTTTTTAGAGGTTAATTTCAGATAGGATGACCCGGCAACCCCTGGCGTACCTTTCTCGGCAGTGTATACAGATGCAGTTGTGGTCATTGGATTGAGCGTTCCCCAATTATCCGGAACACTGTAGCCACTGACAGTTGACCAGCTTTCAAAGCTGGCATTAGGAATTTGTGCTGATGCACCTAATGCAACAGTGACAAAAGCAGAAAGTAGAATTATCTTCTTCATTTTATTGTAGTTTTATTTTGAATGTTATTATTGTTTTTAAGATCATTTACTGTATTCATTCTATCCTAGCTGATTCCAATAGTATATCTTTTAGAACCTAGTCAGGCTTAACAGATATCAGCATTGAATTAGTATCAGAAATTGGCGGGCCGGGCAAGAAATAAATGCGATATTTCTAAATGCTACAGGTGAATAAGCTATTAAATAGCTCACCTGTAAACACGCCAAATCCCGCAAAGAGGACATCTGCGGGGAAAGCAAAAAATCAAATTAAAAACTGCTGGTGTAATACGTGGAGCCGTACCGTTTGTATTAATGGAGGCGCATGTGCAAGAGGGACGATATAAGAGACATCGAAGGCTCTCACCTGATTTTGAAAGATTTGAATATTTGGCACAACGAGGGCAGCAAGAGAAAACTGCTCTTCAAACTGCAGTTGCTTAGCCATGGATTGATTGTCATCAATCTTTATTTTGCAATGCTGCGTTTTACAACAGCCCTTCTTTTTTTGTGTGCCCCCACAGCAACAACTGCTTTTTTTCTTATGACCGTTGAAGGAAAAATATTGAAGAATTTTACCGCAATAGTGATATGATATCCATGTACCGCTAATATTTGCGGCAAGCAGCGTAATCAGTAATATGGAAACAATTTTCTTCAACGAAATACAATAACCAAAATTAATGTTTTCCTTCTTAAAACAAAAAAAAGCGGCTGTTCCCTGTTCTTTTACTTGAATGTCCCCTATAAATTTACTACAATTTATCAGCATTCAATACATTGCGCTTTACTACAATATAAATTGGGGGCTTTTGTACAGTCAGCGCCTGGTTAAGACTGTTCCAGTTTTAGCCCATTCTTTAGTTAGTGGATACGTCTCCCAAAAACTTATCCTAGCAAAATTATCCACACTTATTACTTCAATTAAATTTCTTTATGTCGGGAGATACCCAAATCAATACGATAATAGAATATGGGTAAAAGGCCTAATTGGTATTGGTAATAGAAAGGATCTGCGGATCCTTTTGCAGCCAGGTCTGAGCTGTAGGTCAATGTTAACACATTCCTGGTATTTGTCAGATTGATGATATCCAGCCCGAGTTCATGTGTCAATTTCTTAGCATTGAAACGCAACCCAAGCTTGAGGTCTAACCGGAAATACGGTTTAAAATGTTGAGAATTACGAAGGCTATCTATTACTACGATATCTCCGTACGCGTTCGAAGCGGCAACATCCGGAGGTGTATAGTGTTTCCGTCCGAGGTAGGTACATTTTAATCCAGTTATCAATGTGCATTTCCTGCCCAATTTTCTTTCATAACCTCCGAGGAGATTTGTTGCATAATGGCTATTAAAGTCTGTATTGCGATATATGCCGTCATTACCTTTCGCTTTAGAATCAAATAGGGAGCCGGTAAACAATATATAAAATCCACGACTGAACTTTTTCTCCGCCGTCAGTTCTGCGCCGTAATTATATCCAGTTCCCCTATCGGCCAAAGTACCCGGAAAATACCTGGAGTAGGTGGCTCCTTCATCCAGCGCGGAATAAGATGACCCCGTACGGATTTCTATAGGTACGTTGAAAAGGTACTGGTAATAGGTTTCTATATGCAAATGTAAATCATGGGCTATAGATCGGTAATATCCGATTACAAAATGGTGGCTGCGGATAAAGCTTATATCTTCATTAGTCCTATTCCTGGTGCCAGGCTGGTAGGCATAATATTGATACATAGGCAACATCTGGCTGTGTAATCCATATCCAGCAGTTAAAATTGCGCTGCTGCTTAAAGCCCATCTGACTGCCACACGAGGCTCCATGGATGTTGCTCCGTTCAAAGCCAGATATTGGCCATGTATCCCCGCAGTAAGGATAAGTGTTTCTGACGGTTTAAATTTATACTGAAGATAGGCCTGTGCAAGATTAGTCCCTCCTTTAAAATTTTCCCTGAGTTGCCAGTCTTGCCTTGATGTCGGGTATTCTCTTGAGCTATCCTGAAGACTCAAGTGATAATAGTTGTTAATTATCCCGCCTGAAATAGTATGACGTGGTGAGAGTTTTTTACTTAGATGCCAGTGCATTACAGTAGCTGCAACTGAAAAATCATAACCTAAAATCCGTTTTAACGAGTCTACTTTAAATGTTGCATCCCGAAAAACCTTATCATTGACACCTGTTATCTCGCTGCCGGTTTCTGCGATAACTATTTTCATGAAACTAGTCTTGTTAAAAGCATGACTGAAAGAAGTTCCTATTATTCCGGTGTTTGATGAAAAATATTGATCTCTGTCCGACTGTCCATATAACTGCGGTGTAGGGTCAGTAAGTGTGCTTACAATAAGGTTAATTTTGCTTAATCCTCCTATACCAAAGACCGCTATATCTGATTTCTTTCCGATTGGAAAATTCAGCTTAAAGGTAGCGTCCTGATAATTTGGTATTGAGCTAGTCCCGATTGGAATATTTAGTCCGCTGAATATTTTCAGAGTGGAGTATCGATAACTAAGCAAAAAAGATGAGCCCTTTTTCTTTGAGACAGGTCCTTCAGCAACGATTTCTGTTCCCAGGAAGCCTAATTGACCTGTAAATTCATAGCGGTCATTATTCCCATTGCGGAGCCGCAGATCAAATACGCCACCTACGGCATTCCCATATTCGGAGGGGAATGCGCCCGTGAAGAAATCACTATTGGCAAGCGTTTTATTATTTAACATGCTAACAGGTCCACCCGAGGTACCTGCAATAGCAAAATGATTAGGATTAGGTATATCGACACCTTCCAGACGCCATAAAACACCCTGCGGTGAATTCCCCCGGATTATAAGATCATTACGTGAGTCGTCACCACCTTGAACCCCAGCAAAATTTGATGCCATGCGTGCGGGGTCTGCTCGGCTTCCCGCGTAGCGTTCCGTTTCCTGTACATCAAAAGTTCTGCTGCTTACGATAGCCATATTATTGACATGCTCCTGTTTATATGCTATGGTTATTTCGTCCAACTTTATCACATTTCCTTCCATTTCGATGGGTACTATTACTTCCTTTGCAGATGTTACCAGCACATTGACAAGCGTCAACTGTTGATACCCCTGTTGATTTATAAGTATTGTGTGTGTTCCTGTTGGAAGCTTGTAAATAACATAATTGCCGTTGCTATCCGTTACTGTCTTCAGGGATGGATGGACATCAGTTATGCATACGCTCACACCCACCAGTGCAGCTTTGGAGTCCTTATCCACAATTGTGCCCCTCAGCGTTTGATAGTATTGGGCGTTGCATAAGACAGGAAGCAGGAATAAAGTGAGTGATAGTTTATACATACATCCAAAATTCGGAAGAAATTAAGAATTGCTCGAATGAGAATATACGACAGATATAACCTTACTAGAAAATTCAATACGTTACTTAAATAAACTTGACAATAAAATCAGTTTGAAATATTTAACATTATATATAGTGGTACAGATTAATATAATGTAAAAGCCAACGATTTTTTAATCCGGCATTCTGTTTGAGCTAGTAGAAAATATTGCCATTGAAGCAGTCTAACGCTGGAAAATTAATAATGCCGCAGCCTGTTGCCTGGAAGCGGATGGCCGAGCATATATAGTGAATGATCCGATTCCGGGCAAGGGGCTGCACCGCTTCTCGCGCAGCGGCGTTCCTCCGTAGGAAGGATGGCCGATGCGCCGCCCTGGGAGGGCTTAGCCTACTTTTATAGGCTGTGTGACGAAGGTCTCCAAGTTGTGAAAAAAGCCCTTGTTCTCTGTCACAGCATTGCGGAATAAGTTCCAGAGCAGAGAACATCCCATCTGTGCCAGTGACGGATTGATAAACAGGTCTTGTTTCTCCAGTGCTTCAGCAAGTGAGCAGCTTGGTGTCGGGTCGCTATCTTCGGATTGTTTCAGCAGGTCGCCATACATATCCGTAACAAATGGCAGCTCGGCTACGGTCTCAAATTTCTCGGAATGAGGCTGATGTATCTTCCCGATAGTGGATAGCAGCACTTGCCCTGTACACTGGCTGTTACCGAAGTCCATCCAGTATTTAGGCTGGCTGCGGTACAACCTTTCTCCTGACAGGCTGCGCAGCATGTTCGCTATCTCAAAACGGGCCGCTACGCTATCCACACAGGAGATATAGATCGTCGCCATTGCCTGTTCAGGCAGCCTGCCTAATTCCGTGCGTTGAAACTTTTCTGCCTGCGCTTTCCAGTTCATACCGAAACACCTGTTGACCCGATTGATTAAGGCAACACTTTTACATAGCCCCGTTTCCGATTCAAAGAATAACTGCCTGCCTAAATTGGCTTCCGTTACCACATCATCATCCCATAGGTTCACCTGCAATCCTGCATGTCCGAGCGTGGTCAGCGCGTGGTTAATTTTCACCAGCCCTGTGAGTACGTTGGAGCCTGTACCGCCTGCGCCTATCAGGTTCACCTCTATGGGATTGGTTGGCTCTATGAGTGCCCTGTCCACAAAATGTACTTTTAGTTTCGTGTTCATCTTAAAATGCTTTTAACCGTTCTGTTCGTTTTTCTTAATACTTCTTTCGGGAATGCCTCGTTTGTCCCAGACAGCTTTTTCCACAGGCTGACACAGTTACCCTGTACGGGGTTGTGGTGCTGCATCAGATGGCTGAAATAGCTGTTAAAGAAATAGCGCTCCCATGCTGTGGTAAATTCTTCCAGTGATGCCGAATTGCGGATGTTTACATCCACCGTACCCATGCAGACATTACCTTCCGCATAGACATTGAAGAAAGGCGCATGATACAGGGCTGTAGTTGCTGTGGGTTTCCTGTCCGTTTTCAGGGCGTAGATATGCAGCTTCTGTTTATCCGCTACCCATAACAGGGAGGGTATGGCAGCCATGCCATTGGGTATGCCGAGGTTTTCCACGAAAAACAGTTGTTTCCTTGTTGCTTTCGTGTACCACATGACAAAGCCGTTGGGCGAAGGGTCAATATACAGGACATTATTTGCCATGATGCCTGTAGGCTTCAGGAAAGCTTTATTCCCTTCGGTTGCGGTGTTGAGTGCTTTCGCCAGTTGCTGCGCTTCCTTGATATTCAGAGGATGTGCATTGATAGGATGCCCCTGTTTGTCCATGTCAAAACATTCCACATAACAATCACTTTTGTTACCTGCTGCTTCATAGATGACCAGTGCAGCTTTGGGATGGTATAATGTGCCGATGTTCTCTCTTATATCGTTCATGGCTGTTCATTTAAATTGTTATTCAGAAGGTAGCAGAGGTCGTCCATGAGCGTAAACAGTTTATGCTCGAATGTAAGGTTGTCGCTTGTCGGGGCTGTACCGTCAAACTGTTGCTCTATCACAGGTTCTTCCATTTCCCCATATTCGTTGAACTCGTTATTGATACAGTCCGCAAGGGTTTCGTATAGCCAGCCTTTGGTAGTAGCTACAAAGGATATGTATTTGTCCATCCGTATCACTTCATCCTCCTGTTCTTCATCATAACGTCCGTAACTGCCGTGTTCAAATACATTGGTGGCGGGATAGTCAGTGTACAGGCTGAGTGCCTGCTGTGCCACCTGCAAACACTCCAGTTCATATTGATTTACGGGTTGGAATGCCCTGATACGCTGCGCCAATACCTCAAGGTTCTTACGGTTGAACAGCTTGCGTTCCATGCAGTCGCCTACCCATTCTGCTATCGCCAGTTCCCCGATACGGCAGTCTTCTTCACTCTTATCATCATCCTGTTCTATCCAGTCTTTTATCATTTCATATTCCCAATACAGGTGTGTCCCTTCCTGTCGGTAATAAGGTATATCGGCAATATGGTACAGGTAGCTGCATACGGATAACAATAAACAGGCGGTCTTTCGGGTCTTCCTGTTTCGGAGCATCCTGTACAGCGGGATGACAGGTATGTAATACAGGTTTGTGCCTGTGTCGTAACGATGTTCCGTAATAAAGAAAGTCTTACCCTTATCATCCTGTACCAAACGCAGGCTGCTCCAGTCCTTCACTTTTCGTTTCAGGTGGTTCTCCGCTTCCCAAATAGACAAAGCCATATTGTAGGGATAGCCGAAAGTCCTTGTGTCCGTAGGTTCAAACCCTTCATAATGTTGGGAGAGCCTGCACAGGGAACGATAAAAATCGTCCTCTGTTTTTTGTATGGCTGTATCATCTGCCACCGTTTTCATTGTTTCCAGTTTGGGCAGAAAGATGGTCTTTAGAAAACCATTGGCAACATCTGCTGCGGGACGGACTTCAGCTTGTTGCCTGCTGTTTCGGCTGCGTCCCTTGTGCGTTGCATCCAGTCCGTAAATGCGCTGACCTGCTGGTGCAGCTTTCTTTGTCTTGGCTGTTTGGATCTTTGGATTGTACCCGATATGATATGTTGCTGTTGCATATTCCATTGCTTAAAAGTTTAAGATTAACCCTTTGTACCTATGACACTTTCAAAGCGATACTGTACGGCATCGTCCTCGATGCGTGGTGCGGATATTTTGGCAGTAGCCAGTATGGGGTAAGTATTGGCGTAGAAATTCATCACCGCCTCCACGCTCCATAAAGGTTCAGGGTCTGTGAGCCTGATGTCTGTTCCGTTCTCCTGTAACAGGAATATCCTGTCTAACTGTTTTGCTACTAACATGGTTCATCATTTTTATTTGTTATCATCATCTTCTTCCATTTCGTAATCTTTTTCCTGTTCTTCTTCTACCTCTTCATCAGGTACTTCTTCGTCAGGTGTTGCAGGCTGCTGCTGCTGCTCCTGCTCCTGCTGAGGTTGTACCGCTACAGGTGTTGTCTCCGCTCCAAAGAGGTCGGGTGCGAATTTGGCTGCAAGGGCTGATTTACGTTTACGTAATGCCTCTGCCTGTTCAGGATATTCGGCAGGTTCGGGTACTTTCATCCATGCGTCCCTGAACTTGCCTTCCTTTTCCAGTTCATCCACTTTCTGCATGGCTTCTTTATACTTCTTATCCTTTGCCTCTTTTTCCTTTTTCTCCTTATCGGCTTTCTCTTTTTCCATTGCCGATTGCTTTTTGGCTACTTCCATCTGCTTCATATAGGCTTCCATATTGACCATTAATCCCGATGCGGTTTCTATGGGTGTGGTTATCTGCCCAAAAAAACCGTTGTCCAGTTCTTCGGCTGTGCCTTTCAGGTTCAGCGAGGGGATGAGTTTTCTTGCATCGTCCCCGCATTGTTCGTTGTTGAGCATCACCGATACCACCCAATTAGCAGCTGCGCCTTTACGTATGGTGATGTGCAGGTCACCTGTTATGTTCATTGCAGCTACGCTGCTGAAAAAATTCGTTGCTTCCATTGTTCTTGTTTTTACGTTAAAAATTCTCTTGCTGTCCTGTATCGTTTTATCCTGTACCATTTCATTTGAATAGCCATCCAATTAGTCCCCACAGCATAAGGATTAAGGCTATCCACTTCAACGCCCATTCAACGGACAGGGTTATCAGCCCTACGAAATAGTTACTGAAGTGCTGCAAGCCACCCAAGCCCCTGCGGTTGAACTGGCGCATACCCACGATTAGCCTGATACCTAAGCCTATAAAGAATAGTATTGGATAGGACGTGTGATGCAATAATTCTATGAGCGTTTTCATCTTGTACTGCTTTAGTTGTTATCAATCGTCTTTATATAATCCTCGTAGCGTTGTGTTATATCCTTTCCTCTTCGGAACCTGTCTTTGCCATAGTCGTACTGCTCCTCGAAAAACCGCACTTCTTTGGTGATAAGGTTTATCGTGTATCGGTAGGTGGCGTTGGTGCGCCTGTCATTCATTGTACAATGCTCCTGAAGTAACAGGAGTTCCTGTTCGCTGTTATTCAGGGATAACAAGGGCTGAATGAGCGACTCCACGATATATCCCTGTTCGGGTGCGCTGCTGCTATCGGCAACACATATCAGGGATGTGCCGTTGCTCAGTTCGATATGAAGATTAGAACGTGTCATGATTGCTATGGTTAAGGATGAAACAATAAATTAATGGCCTGTACGAACTTGTGGTTATCGTGCTGCCTTATCGTTGTGTACAGGGTCAGGCAATGCACCATATACAGGGCGAGATAACCGTCAAACAACTGGTCGGCAAATAGCCTGCTGTGCGTATATAAACGCCCACCGTATCTATGTATCTTATTGCCTATCTCTTTTACAAAGGACAGCCATGCTTCCACCGTGAACAGCCCGTTATCCCATTTAGTCCGCAATAGCTGTTCTTCTTCCTGTATGGTCATACACAGCTTGTCAGCATAAGCCAGTAAAGCAGGTATTTCCTGTGGGAACAGTTCATGCAGCAGCCTTGCTTTTTCTACGTTTACTGATTGCTCTAAAGATTTCATCGTATTTTATTTTACTTGTTACAGATTTAGATTTTCAGGTATATCGGGCATACCGTCCGCCAGTGTGCGCCTGATAAACTGTGCATTGTCGTCCAGTGCGAATGCTACCTCCATCACCCGCACTTTTACCACCGATACCAATGTTGCCCTGCGTTTCTTCAATGTCAGCATCATGTCAAAATGCGATATCGAATAAGTACAACCCAAAGCGACTATGCTGTGTGTCTTATGCTTTCTCCCGCTCTTGCGGATGATGAACACGGTAAAGTCCCATTTATAGCAAATCGTCATGACCGATGGTTTTATATAGAAGCCGTCCGCAGACGGCTTCTATGGGTTCATTAATTAAACAGGAGCATATCGCTGCCATCCTGCGCAAAGGAGGTACACAGTTCAAAGGCTTTCCGTGCCTTGTTCTGTGCCGTGCCACCCATGACTATGGATTGCAGTTTGGTTTCATCATCCTTGTAACTGCGTACATTCTGATAGTAACCTGTCACCGCATTGTATGCACCGAACAGTGTTCCTTTGGTGGTGTCCATCTGTTGCGTATCTGCTATCATAGCATAGGCGAAGGCATCTTCTACCGTATTTTTAAATACGGTGGACAGTTCGTTCTCTGCACCTTTTTTGAGTACGTCCAATGTTTCCTTGTTAGGGCATAATGCCAGTTGTATGAGTTTCTTTACTTCGGCATCCGTAATACGCACCTTTGTCCATTGGTTGAATATGCCCTCCAGTTGTACACTTAATGTGTTTGCCAGTCCCATGACCCTGTGGGCATCTTCCAAACGCTGCTTTGCTCCCGATGTATGACGGATGCGTATCACGTTGGACATATTGCCGAGTGCAGCGTTCAGCGTGTTCTGACATACGATGCGTATGGGTGTGAATGCTGCGGTAATACTTCCTGTACCATCGTGTGAGGTGGTCAGGAAGATGTATT